>ENA-OQVM01001649-OQVM01001649.1-marine-metagenome-genome-assembly--contig:-NODE-1649-length-28775-cov-9.244163_pt1 | contig 28775 bp, 20 predicted proteins | sample MGYA00237776_ERZ505498 | MGnify/ENA primary metagenome ERZ505498 (study PRJEB26159, sample SAMN06265151) | marine metagenome | isolation source: Helgoland LTER site | place: Germany:Helgoland, sampling...
TACATCAGTTCTGCCCTCAATGCCAATTCTGGGATTTCATAGGCAGCACCAGCAATATAACTTAGTGCACTTTTACCAGTAGCTGTCGCATTCACTGCGACCACTATTGGAATAAGCACAGTAGCGTCCGAGGCGGTTCCATTTTTTATGCCAGCCAAGGCGCTAAAACTCTCATTGAAATCATACTTAACTAAAACCGCCAGTGCTGAGACGTCTAGATCCACTTTGGGCATAACCGTTTTGGGCGGTAAAGGGAGCGGCGCTGACCAGTTCGTTTGGTAGTCGAGCTTGATGCCCGCCTGCCGATAGTAAGTAATACCTACCGACATGTTATCTAGCACATCCATCTTTGCTTTTAAGTTTGTGGAGGAAACACTTCCAATTAGGGATCCAGAGGTAACAGAAACTCCAGCAGCAGTTTTGGCTTTCACACTTGGGCTCTGCGACTGAACGCTCACACTGCCATAACTGCCATCTTCAAACATAAAGCCGGCCGATAAGGCCGTAGCTTCCATGCCACCAGCGTGGCCCATAGAGGCCGACATAGCGATTAAGCTAACTCCAGCGTATTTTGCTAAACTCATAATTCTCTCCCTAATATGGCTAAAACGCCCAATTTTCATCTATTAATTGATGACTTTCCAAAACCATAAGCAAGATTTGTCAGACGAACAAGAAAAAGTTTGCCTTGATGCTCGATAAGGAGGCGTGGATCTACAGCTAGAAAGCAGTTAGTTTTTAAAATATAAAAAGATTAGGCCAATCAAAAATTAACGTCATTCAATTTGGTAATTTTACAATAATATTCTTATCCGGCGAGGTGCTACTTTATTAATAAGCTCAATTTTTTCCTACTTACCTCATTGATCACGACAGGTTGGCGTGTCTCTCGATCCACGTTTACATGTACAAAATGTCCCTCAGCCGAAGCCTCATCCGCATCCCCACGGAAAAGACCAATCTCATAAGTAACTGACGAGGTCCCAAGTTTTATCACCTTAATGCCTGCTGAAATCACGTCAGGAAATGCAAGCTCACTGAAGTATTTGCATCCTGTCTCAACAACCAAAAAAACTGTTGGGCCAGATTTAAAATCAAGGACGCCCTGCCCTACTAAGTATTCATGCACTGCCGTATCAAAGAGCTGATAGTGAACCGTATTGTTCATGTGGCCGTAGACGTCATTGTCGAACCACCGCGTGGTGATGGTCGAAAAGACACTATAATCACTGCGGGTACTCGGTGTCTGCTTTGCCATGCTGCCTCATATATTTTTAACCCGCGCCTGATCCGCCGCACGGGGGTTGTTCACCGCTCTAGTTGCGGTATCGTTATAGTCTAAACCAAGTCAGGATCACTCCCTAAACGACAGGTTAATACGACAAGAAACAAAAGCTTAATATAATTTCAAACCACTGCACCAGTGTATCAGTTGATCCTATTCACTCCAAAGGAAAATCAAGATGTCAGCCCAAGTCACCCTGTCAAAAATTCGATCTATAGCTGTCATTGAGGTAAATAACCCACCAGTCAACGCACTAGGCCACGCCGTCCGCAAGGGGCTGTGGGACAGCATTGAAGTTGCCGAGGCTGATGACACAGTCAAGGCAATTGTGCTTATTGGTGCGGGCCGTACTTTTCCTGCTGGTGCAGATATTAATGAATTTGGCACCGCAATGCAGGAGCCATACCTGCCAGATGTAATTGACCGCATCGAAGATTGTAAAAAACCAGTAGTCGCGGCACTACATGGGACAGCGCTTGGCGGAGGTTTTGAAGTCGCCCTTGGAAGCCACTACCGCATCGCCCCAGCTGATGCGCGCATTGGCTTGCCCGAAGTAAATCTGGGCCTTCTTCCCGGCGCGGGTGGAACGCAGAGAATGCCTCGACTATGCGGCGCAAAGCTTACGCTGGATGTGATGCTGAGCGGCAAGCCCATCTCTGCCGCCAAGGCCCACGCAGCGGGCCTCATAGATAGGTTAGCGGAAGGCGACCTTAGGTTGGAGGCTATTAAATTTGCGGAGGAGGTCCAAAAGGTGCGCAGGTCACGCGATGAGGAACAGGGCTTTCTAAATACAAAAAGTTATCACGAAGCTTTAGACGACGCTAAAAAAATGATATCCACCCGCATGCGCGGCCAACTAGCCCCAATAAAAATTATAGAGTGCGTGACGGCCGCACTAGAAACACCCTTCGCCGAGGGGCGCGCATTCGAGAGGGCTAGCTTTTTTGAATGCCTCTCCTCAGAACAATCCAAAGGCATGATCCACGCCTTCTTCGCGGAACGCGCCAGCGCCAAAGTCCCTGAAGCCAGCCGCGCAAAGCCGCGCAAATTAGAAAGTATTGGGGTCGTCGGCGGCGGCACAATGGGTGCTGGCATAACCGTTGCCGCGTTGGACAGCGGGTTACCAGTTACAATGATTGAACGAGACGCTGAAAGTATTGCACGAGGGCGGACAAATGTTGAAAAAGTTTATGACCGGCTAGTGGCAAAAGGACGTAAAACCGAAGATCAAAAGGCAGCCGTCATGGCGCTATATACTGCCTCGACAGACTACGGCGATCTGTCAGATGTGGACATGGTTATAGAGGCTGTATTTGAGAGACTTGATGTCAAGCGCGAGGTGTTTGCAAAATTAGATGAGGTCATCAAGCCCAGCGCAGTCCTCGCCTCCAATACCAGTTACATTGACATTGACCTTATATCTAGCGCGACCTCGCGACCCAGTCAGGTAATTGGCTTACATTTCTTCAGCCCAGCAAACATCATGAAACTCCTTGAAATTGTAGTCCCAAGCGGCGCTGCAGATGACGTTGTGGCAACTGGGTTTGCATTGGCTAAACGGATGCGCAAGGTACCAGTCCGCGCTGGGAATTCAGGTGGTTTTATTGGCAATCGGATACTTGGAAAGTATGGAGTTTGCGCGGCGCATATGATGGAGGATGGGGCCTCACCATATGACATTGATGCGGCGATATTTGAGTTTGGCTATCCAATGGGCATTCACGCCATGTATGATTTGGCAGGCTTGGATATTGGTTGGGATAATAGAAAAGCAGCAGCCCCAAATCGCAATCCCAAAGAACGTTATGTAGCCATCGCAGATCGGATCTGTGAAAACGGTTGGTTTGGCCAAAAAACTGGGCGCGGTTTCTATTTATATCCTGACGGAGCTCGAATTGGCACGCCAGACCCCGAAGTATTAAAAATTATTCAGGGGGAACGCGAGCGAAAGGGCCTCTCACCACGCAAGTTTAGTAAGCAAGAAATAATTGAACGCTACCTCGCGGCGATGGTAAACGAGGGTTGTGAAGTTTTGCGTGAGGGTGTCGCCCTAAAGCCATCAGACATAGATGTAACATCAATTTTTGGTTATGGGTTTCCCCGTTATCGAGGTGGTCCAATGAAATATGCAGATATGTATGGGCTCGATAAAATGCTATCAAATATCCAGGCATACGAACAAGAAGATCCAATATTTTGGAAACCATCTCCACTGTTGGTTGAATTAGTTGAGACTAGTAGAAACTTTGATGATTTAAATAAGGTGTAAGAAAATTGATCCCAGTTTAACCCAGTGGCATGGCAAGCTCAGCAAGACGTTGTAAAACTAAATCACTACACATTTATTTAGGATACAAATAATTTGGCATTCACTGGTAATTTAAAAGCTATTGGCTTTTGTTTGATTGCGATCATGTTATTTGATTTGATGGCCGTACAAGTTCGCTACTTATCCCAATATTTTTCTGTCCAAGAGCTCTCCGTTTACAGAAATATTTTAGGAGTACTGCCCTCTATAGTACTCCTCATTTACAATAAAGAATTCACTCTAAAGCTGGAAAATTACAAAATTCCACAGTGGAGGCTTGCCCTAGTCCGGGGGCTTTTTGTTGCGGTTGCACAGTACCTATTTTACACTGCCCTTACAAACTTAGAGCTAGCCACGGTATCTGCGCTATCACAAACCAATGCCCTATTTGTAGTTATTCTGGCAGTTCTTATGTATAGAGAAGTCGTAAAATTTTGGCGATGGCTGGCCGTGTTTTTGGGATTTTTTGGTGCCCTCATGATCATCGGTCCAGGCTCGGATAGCTTTAGCCTAAGTGGGCTTTTTCCCATCGGTGCCGCATTCTGCTATGCCTTCTCAATGGTTACCTTGCGAAGCTTTGATAAATCCACAACAAATTCAATTCTTTATCTGTACTCTGCGGTCGCTGCAGCATTTGGTGCAATTATTTATGCACTGGTCACAATCGAGTTTTCCTCAATCACAAATTACAGCCACCTGATCATTTTAGTTACTATGTCCATGTGCGGTGGCTTTGGTGTAGTTTTCTTAATGGTAGCATACAGGTCAGCCCCCGCCGCCGTATTAGCGCCATTTAGTTTCTTTGGTATTTTAAATGCCTTCGCATTAGGTTGGATACTTTTTGGGGAAGCACCTATTGATGACCTGTTTCCAGGCGCACTACTTATTATTGGATCAGGGTTAATCATTATTTGGCGCGAGCAACATTCCAAAGTTTAAGTTTGAAAGCAAAGTGTTTTAATTAAATCCATTGCGATAAAATCAGCGACAAGACTTGGTTAGATCAAATATTCTATGCTTGAAGTTTGATGAATATTAATTGCTATGGTGCACAGGTTAAATTTTAATCACGCTTTCAATATTGTAAGGAAGGGCGGGTTTCCTTGTTAAAAAAGTTTTCACCCGCAACTCAAGGTGCGATATTACTTGTGTCCGGAATATCCATTTTTGGTTTTTCAGACAATCTAACTTTGCTTGTGTCTGACCAAGTGAGTGTAGGGCAATTCCACTTCAGCCGGTCACTAATTGCAATGTTTATGGTCTTCGGCCTTGGGAAACTATTTGGACTTTCGGTAATACCCCAATACTGGAAACCAATTCTGATACGAACGTTCTTTATGGTTACGTCAATGCTTCTTTATTTTGGCGTAATGCCAATGATGCCCATAGCGGAAGCAGGCGCAGGTCTCTTCACTTCCCCAATTTTTGTTCTAGTTTTTTCAGCAATTTTTTTTAAAGAGCACATTGGCAGGAGACGGGTGATTGCTGTGATAATTGGGAGTTGTGGGGTGTTACTAGTCTTGCAGCCAGGTGGTGATGGGTTTTCTATTTTCCAAATCATGCCCATAATGGCTGGTGCTTGCTACGCCTTGGGCTCAATCATTACCTACCGCTATTTGCGGGACGAGAGCTCTCTGGCTATTCTGATGAGCTTTATTATCAGCATCGGCTTATGCGGCGCTTTAATTACCACATTTTTAACCATATTTCCTGTTGGGCCAGATTTAATTAAGCGGGCTCCATTCCTTTTTCAGGCCTGGCAGAGCGTAGATACTATGTTCTGGCTCTGGATGGCCGTAATTGCGGCCGGGGCATCGGCCGCTTTATCTTTGATGACCCGCGCCTATCAATTAACTCAAACAAGTTATGCCGCAATTTACGAATATGCCTATCTAATTTCTGTTGGACTTTTCAGTTGGTTATTTTGGGGTATCGTACCTAATAATCTAAGTATTTTAGGCATTATTCTCATTATTTTTTCTGGGATCTTCATTGTTTTAGCGCAGCAACAACGCATTGAAGATTGAGCGATAAAGCTCAAAAAAATATTATAACTAGCCAAGGCGTCAGCTCATTTTTTTCTGAATCCACTTTTAGAATTACAAATGCAACCAAATGCAGTATTCTGCTATGGGATGAAACAAAGAAACTATCAAACCAACTGCCTGCGGGAAGGATCTTTTGCTGGAAGAGCTATAGCTCAAGCCTTAGTAGTTGCGCTTGCCACTTTTTTTGTTTTGTCGCTGGCAGCACCTGCAGCGGCACAGGTCGAAACACTGTTTGATACTAGTGACGACCCAAGCATCACAGTAAAGACTTTTACGTCATCAAAGACAACGCATAAGACGTCTGAAAATGGCCCTTGGGCAACAGGCAGCAATACCTTCAATTACGTCGCAGTTAAAATGACTATTGAAGACACAGGCGCCGCTACCCAAAATTATACTTTTGGTCAAACATCAAACTCTCAGAACATAGATACTGTCATGATAGTCTATAATGGAGAATTTGATCCATTGAATCCAAATCCAGGAAGCACCAATGCAACATTAAATCCAAATGTTTTTGGTGGTAAGATCGCTTTCAACGATGATGGTGGTGTTAGTCCGGCAGGAGCCTGTGGCAACGCCAATTACTGCCCCGTTGTATCAGCGAACCTAGCAGGCAAAAGAGATATTATTCTTGTTATCTCAACATATAACAAAGGCCAATTACTGACACTGCCCCAATCATTTTATGCTGATGGTCCGAGGGCAGTTTCATTCAGCGCAGCCGGATCGCCAAATGAACCCACAGGCCTGAGCGCAACGCCCGGAGATACACAAGTCACTGTTGCCTTCACAACCCCGTCTAGCGACGGTGGAAATGCTATTTCAAATTACGAATATACCATAGACGGGGGGACAAGTTGGACTGCGTTTGCCCCAACTGACACATCCAGCCCCGTCACAATCACTGGCCTCACGAACGGGACTGCCTACTCAATAGGGCTGCGCGCAGTTAATTCAATTGGCTCAGGTACGGCTTCAGCAAATGTAGCTGCAACCCCCTTTGGTCCACCAGATGCACCGACTGGCCTGAGCGCAACGCCTGCAAATACCCAAATATCTGTCGCCTTCACGCCACCATCGAACAACGGTGGGTCTGCTATTACCAACTATGAATACAGCACAGACGGGGGAACAAGTTGGGCAGCATTTAGTCCCACTGACGCCAGTAGTCCTGTTGTAATTACTGGCCTCACGAACGGGACTACATACGCTGTCGGGCTGCGCGCAGTTAATGCTGCGGGCTCAGGCACGGCCGCTGCCATTGTGTCATCAATTGCAGCTGATACACCTAATGCACCTTTGGCTCTGAGCGCCACAGCGGGTGATGCCCAAGTGTCTGTTGCCTTCACTCCACCATCGAACAACGGCGGGTCCACTATTACCAACTATGAATACAGTACGGATGGTGGAACAAGTTGGGCAGCATTTAATCCCACTAACGCCAGTAGCCCTGTTGTAATTACTGGCCTCACGAATGGGACTACATACGCCCTTGGGCTGCGCGCAGTAAATGCTGCCGGCTCAGGCACGGCTTCTGCCAACGTGATTTCAACCCCCTTGGCAATACCCAATGCGCCTACGGGCCTGAGCGCCACGGTGGGCGATACCCAGGTAACTGTCACATTCACTCCATCATCGAGTAACGGTGGGGCGACTATTACTAACCACGAGTATACCACAGACGGGGGAACAAGTTGGACTGCATTTGCCCCAGCGGATACAGCCAGTCCCGTCACAATCACTGGTCTGGTGGCGGGGACTTCCTACTCAATCGGGCTGCGCGCAGTCAATTCAGTTGGCCAAGGTACGCCGTCAGCAAATGTGACGGCAAGCCCAAAGACCATACCCGGTGCGCCTACGGGCCTGAGCGCAACACCAGGTAATACTCAAGTATCTATAGCCTTCACTCCGCCATCCAGTGATGGTGGAAGTGTTATTACAAACTACCAATATACCGCAGATGACGGAAGAAGTTGGACTGCATTTACCCCAACGACCATAGCCAGTCCCGGCATAATCACTGGCCTGGCAAATGGGACTGCCTACACAATTGGGCTACGAGCAGTTAACGCGATTGGTCCAGGTCCGACTTCAGAAACTCTAATTGCCACACCGCTTGCGACACCAAATGCCCCAACGGGATTAACCGCAACGCCTGGAAGTACTGAAGCTACCATCGCCTTCACTCCACCGTCTAATAACGGTGGATCTGCCATCACAGCCTATGAGTATACCCTGAACGGCGGAATAGATTGGACAGCGTTCATTCCAACCGTAACGACTAGTCCCGCCACAGTTACAGGGCTTACCAACGGCAGTTTGTACACAATTGGGCTGAGGGCTGTTAATGCAGTTGGGCCGGGCGCGGCGTCAACAAGCGTAGCAGTTACTCCAATGCCAAATCCGACGACACCCTCCGCGCCAACTGACCTGAGTGCAATTCCTGGAGACACTCAAATAGAGGTTGCCTTTAGCACTCCAGCGAACGACGGGGGCGCAGCAATCACAAACTATGAGTATACCTTTGACGACGGCATCAGCTGGGTGGTATTCAACCCGACTATAGCCAACAGCCCAGGCATTATAACGGGGCTCACCAACAACGTCGAATATACGATTAAACTTCGGGCTGTGAATTCTGTGGGCAAAGGCGCCAAATCAGCCACCAGTGTGACCGCAACTCCCACTAATGGTCTCGCCCCTCCCACAGCACCGACAAGCCTAAGCGCAGCGCCGGGAGGTAGCCAGATAGAAATCAAATTCACCACCCCAGTAAGTGATGGTGGCTCCGCTATAATCAATTATGAATATACTACTGATGGCGGAATAAGCTGGACAGCAATGGTCCCGGCTACCACATCCAGCCCCGTCATCATCGCTGGCTTGGCGAATGGATCAACCTACGCAATCGGTCTTAGAGCTGTTAACGCTGTGGGTCCAGGCGCCGGATCTCAGACAGTTGTGACGGCGACACCACTTGCCGCGCCTGCAGCGCCAATGGCATTTGAAGCTACACCTGACATAGATGCACTGGGAGGCGATGGCCAAATCTCTGTTGAGTTTATCCCCGCTCCAGATCCCGTTGGTGCTCCAATCACTAACTATCAATACAGCCTTAACGGGGGTATTAGCTGGATAGCTTTCGACCCACCTATTACTAGTAGTCCGGCCACAATTACCGGCCTAACTAACGGAGTTGGATATAATATTCAATTGCGTGGTGTTAACTCAGTTGGGCCTGGAATTGTTTCAACATCAGCACAGGCTACCCCAATGGTCGCGCCAAATGCACCGACAAACTTAAATGCAACAACGAATGCCACCCAGGCTACTGTGGCCTTCACGCCGCCATCAAACACGGGTGGCGGCGCAATCACTAACTATGAGTACAGTTTCGACGATGGGGTAACTTGGACGGCGTTCAAACGGGCTATTATTGGCAGCCCCGCAACATTCACCGGGCTCACACGAGAGACAACTTACGTCGCTCGCCTTCGCGCCGTTAATGCAGCTGGATCAGGCATCGCATCTCTTGCGGTGACCTTTAGTTTTGGCTCACCAAATTCATCTTTTAAAAAGAATAAAACTAAAATTCTTAATATGGTAGTAGGCGATGCGACCCGAGGCCTGCAAAGCTTAATGACTTCAAACCGAAAATTAATGCTGGGCGCACGGGCACGGTTTATACGCCAAAATAAGAAACCAGACGCCGGTAATGTAGCGCTAAATACAGACATAAGCGTAGCTAATATGTCATTTCATAAATCCAGAAAAAAGACTAATCAACTCGCATTTGTCACCACAAAAAATGAGCGACCCGTGGCCTGCATAAAACTGTTTGGTTGCGGCGATCCTGACTTTGATATTTCAGGTTCGGCACAACTCAGGAGGGGTGTGCTAAGTACGAGTGGTCAATTCATTGATCAAAATAGCAGCGAGGGGGGGTCTGAAAGACGTTTAGTGTTCGGTGATTTTGACGTTCAGCATGACAGTAAAAGTGGCTCGACTATTTCCACATTTAATGGAAAATTATTGTTGGAAAAGACAGTAAATCAGAAGACAGTGCTTGGCTCGTTTTTAGGTATTGAGACTGCAAACTCCAATATTGCTGGTGAGTTCACGGGCGGCCGAACAAGCTGGGGCCCAAGTTTGGGTGGATATATGGTTCATCAACTTAGTCCAGGCTTGTATGCAGATGCAATTATGTCCTTTTACCGCGGCAATAAATCCATTGATGTCTCTAATGGGGTGTTGGACTTAAGAAGTAATTACAACACATGGGCAGCAACATACAGAGCGTCACTGAGTGGCGTGATTGAACGCAGGAGCTTTGAGATTTGGCCCGAGCTCTCCTTAAGCCACGGCACCAACTCTATAGATAGTATCGGCTACAATGCCAACGCATACGGCCTAGTGGGTGGTGGGACCTTGGATGCAGGTTCCATTGACATTACAAAGTTAATGCTGCGACCTGAAATTCGTATACCAATAGATGGACTGGCTTTGACCGATTATATGGGCTTAGCCACCTTCGCGCCTAGGCTGATGTGCGAGGAAATAACGACCAATGCACCAACACTCTATGCGAAAAATAGAAGCTGTGGTCGAGGTACTGAATATGGCATAGTCAGCCAATCAGACGACGGACTTACCGAATTCAGAAGCAAAGTAATCATCGATAATATTGGCGATAGTACACGCACAGGCATAAGTATAAATTTTAATCACCAATTCTAAACGACACTACGCCAACGGTCCTAAATCCAGTTAATGGCATATGTTTCCAACTAAAATCATGGCGCTATCAGAAATGGCGTCTTAATTGAACTTATATGTCCAAACAGCTCAAGATTAGGTAATGATTGAAATAATAAATTTACTATTTAAAGCTTAAACAAAAATATCGAAGGGTTAGGAATGAAAGCTCCTCTTATTACCACGACCATTGGCGCGTTTCCTAAGCCAAAATACGTCCCTATTCGTGATTGGTTTGATTCAGCCAAGGACGCAGGTGGAATGAATACCCCTGAGACAACTCATCAATACTCAAAAGATATTGAAAAAAACAAGGATGCGCACGAAGATTTATTTATACGCGCCGCTCAGGAGGTCTTGGATATTCAAATTCGTGCAGGGATTTCAATTCCTACAGATGGCGAAGTGCGTCGCGAAAATTATATCCACTATCACTGCCGGCACCTAGGTGGTTTTGACTTCAACAGGCTGGAACACCGGATCCTTCGAGATGGCGCATATGAAACAGATTTACCTGCCATCCGGGGTCCAATTGTACATTCTGCCAAAAATTATAGCGCACATGACTATGTCGCCAGCCAGGGTGTCAGCTCAAGACCAGTAAAGTTTACACTACCTGGACCTTTAACAATCATGGATACTACAGCCGACTGTTTCTACAATGATCGGCCAAAACTAAACGCCGCCCTTGCAACGACAATTAATAAGGAAGTCTTAGCTTTAGTGGAGGCTGGGTGTAGACATATTCAAATTGATGAGCCGCTGTTCGCCCGCTCGGTCAAAGACGCCCTAGATTTTGGAATGGAGGGTTTGGAAAGGTGTTTTTATGGAGTACCAAAGTCCGTTACTCGAATTGTTCACATGTGTTGTGGTTACCCAGACCATTTAGACGATACTGACTACAAAAAAGCTGATCCCTCAAGCTATTACGAGCTTAGCAAAGCTATTGATCAGGCTGCCTTCGATCAAATTTCTATTGAGGATAAGCACTGCTGCAATAACTTAAATTTGTTGGAACAATTTGAAAACAAAACGGTCATCTTTGGCTCGCTAGCGATTGCATCCAGCGCTCTAGAGACGGTTGAGGAAGTTGTTGAAAGGCTGAGTGCTGCATTAAATCATATCGACAGAGATCGCTTAGTCGTGGCACCAGACTGCGGGCTCGGCTTATTATCGGCACAGTTGGCGGAGGACAAATTAAGGGCTATGTGCAGGGCAGCCGCAATAGCCTAGAAAAACTTCTCATAAGGACCCGTTATGAAACGTGATATAGATCCCTTTTTTCAACCCATTTCCGCAATGGAACTTGCTCGTTTTGCAGGAGTTCCAACTTTCATGCGGCTCCCTCATATGACTCCAGATCACCCTCGCTTTGATGACATAAATATAGGTTTGCTGGGCGTGCCTTGGGATGGCGGCACAACAAATAGACCCGGCGCCCGACACGGGCCACGCCAAATGCGCGATCTTTCCACCATGATCCGAGCGATGAACCCAGTGACCAACATTGCACCCTTTGCCAGTGTTAATTGTGCCGATCTGGGTGACGTACCACCAAATCCAGTAGATATCCAAGATAGCCTAAACCGCGTGACAGACTTTATTTCAGTCATGAAGAAAAAGAATATTGTGCCAATGACGGCTGGTGGAGATCATTTGGTTACACTCCCCATCCTACGTGCACTGGCAATTGACGGGCCACTGGGTCTGATCCAATTTGACAGTCACACAGACCTATTTGACAGTTACTTTGGTGGCCATAAATTTACCCATGGCACCCCGTTTCGCAGAGCAGTAGAGGAAGGTCTGGTAGACCCAAAACGCTTTGTTCAAGTGGGTATTCGAGGCACAGCATATAATCTTGACGACATAGAATGGGGCATAGACCAGGGTGTCAGAATTATCCGCATTGAAGAATTATTCGAACGTGGAGTTCCTGACGTCATGGCCGAAGTACGCGATATTGTTGGAACTCTACCAACGTATTGTACCTATGATATTGATTTTGTTGACCCAACCTTCGCACCTGGAACTGGAACACCTGAAATTGGTGGGCCCAACAGCTTTCAAGCCCAACAAGTTCTGCGCGAATTAGCGGGTGTAAACCTGATAGGTGCCGACTTGGTTGAAGTTTCTCCACCGCTAGATTCTGCCGGTGGTACTGCGTGGTTAGGGGTATCTTTGATGTTTGAATTGATGTGTATTCTGTCTCAAAACATTGAAACCTAAATGTATTTTTGGAAATATTGTTAAAATTAAACTTTATAACAAAAGGAACGGCTAGGCTTTCTCATTGTCCTAGCCAACGATAACACCTGCAAGGCGTTGGGCTGTAATTGGTTCTAAAAGGCAGTTATAAAGAATAGTTATTTCAACTATTTTAGTTGTTTTTTGAAACATTCTGTGGTGATCTATTCAAATAAACCTGGGAGGTAAGTATGAACAAGTTTAAAAATACCACTGATAAGACTGCAAAAGCGGTTAAGAAATTTAACCGCCGCACACTTTTAGCGAGCGGAGCGGCCTTGGCTGCATTTACACCAGTTGCGCCAATGTTCGTGCGAAACGCATTTGCGGCAACAAGTGGTGAAGTAAACGTCCTGATGTGGGGCGAATATTTGCCTGACTCAGTGATCGCTGATTTCAAAGCAAAAACCGGTATTGTAGTTAATCACACAAAAATTGGTGATAACGGAGAGATCATTTCAAAAATGAAAGCAGGCGGCGGTGCCGGCTACGATCTTGCAAGTCCAACAAATATGAGAGCTCTTCAATGGGAAAACCTTGGAGTACTTCAGCCATTTGACATGAACAAAGTAACCAATATTGGAAATGTTAATCCCGGCATGGTCGCCGTTGGAGAGCGTGATTGGAACTTTGGGAATAAGGGATCACACTGGCTGCCACAGCTTTGGGGGACAGAATCAATCTCATGGCGAACAGACAAATGGACCCCGGATGGGTTGCCAAGTTTTGGCGATATATGGGAGCCAAACCCAGGAATAGACGGTGCGTTTATGATGGGTCGAACATATTCAATGATGACTGGGTGTGGTATTTGGATGCATCATGAGGGCAAAATGGACTTCTGGTCTTCTTACAAAGACGAAGAGACTATGAGAAAAAACTGGGAGATAATTACCGCCTATTGTATCTCTAAAAAGTCCAACTTAGTAAAATTTTGGTCAGGTGCAGATCCACAAAAGCAAGGCTTCACTTCAGATGGTGTTGTAGTGGGTCAAACATGGGATGGACCAATTGCCGCTATGATGAAATCAGGCGAGCCTGTTGCATACCAAACTACCAAGGAGGGTGCACTTGCTTGGGTTGACGGAATTACAATGTCGGCCAAAGCAGAAAACAGAGACGAAGCTTACGAACTTATTAACTATAGCTTCACGCCAGAAGTTGGTGGTCTAACGATCAACGAGATTGGATATAATTCGGCTGTTATTGGTGCTTCTGACTATTATACCGCTGAGACGAAGGCTCTTTCGCAGGCAATCTATCCTGGGGATACCGCATCTAAGCTGAACCCATGGCCTCCTGAGCCACCCTGGTTCGCTGATGCGCGTGCTGAATATGCAAACAAATTTGAAACTGCCTAAAAATTTCAATTTGTAAAAATTGGAGCGCCTTGAATTTTGTCAGGGCGCTCTTTTTTTTCGATTAGTTTTGTATTAAGACAGGTAGATTGTTTTTTAAGGAATTGACCTATGAGTGCTGATGTAGAACTGCAAAACGTTTCTGTTTCTTTTGGAAACTTTTATGCGGCCAAAAATGTTAGTGTCAAAATAGAAAAAGGAGAGTTCTTTAGCTTTCTTGGACCCTCTGGCTGTGGAAAGACCACTTTGCTGCGCGCAATATCTGGCTTCTCTGAGCCATCTGATGGGAAAATTCTAATTGGCAACCAGGATATGGCTGGAATTGGACCAAACAAGAGGCCAACATCTCTAATATTTCAAAACCTTGCCCTGTTCCCGCTAATGTCCGTGGCAGATAATATAGCATTTTCTTTAGAGGTCAGGGGAACTGGTAAGGTACAAAGAAGAAAACGAGCTGACGAACTTTTAGAATTAGTCGCATTAAGTGGCCAGGGTGATAAAAAAGTTCATGAACTATCTGGTGGACAGCGACAGCGAGTGGCAATTGCACGTGCGCTAGCTATCGAGCCAGAAGTTCTGCTTCTAGACGAACCGTTGTCCGCATTAGATTTAAAATTGCGCCAGAAAATGAGAACAGAACTGAGAGAGATCCAGAAGAGAGTTGGTATCACCTTCATTTATATTACTCATGACCAAGGTGAAGCATTGACGATGTCAGACCGAATTGCAGTCATGAACCAAGGCGAGTTGGAGCAAATTGGCTCCTGTCACAACGTATACGAATCGCCGCGTACTCCATTTGTAGCAACATTCGTTGGTGAAAATAACGCTTTCTATGGGACTGTTAGTGCCGTTGATGGTGATATGGTGAATGTATCGGCTGATGGAAATAATTTTTTGGCGAAGGCCGGTGATTTAGGTGAGGGTAAAAAATATTCTTTCAAAAAGGATGACAAGGTAATAATGTTTGTAAGGCCTGAATCTATTTTTCTTAAAGACCAAAATAATCAGGCAGACAATATTTTTACCGCCGGCTTCAAAGCAATCGAATTCGAAGGAAACTTGAAAAATATTTATATGAGTATCGATGGTAAACAAAATGTTCGCTGTAGTGTTTCCAACGCCGTTGATACTACAGACCTACCAAATTCAAAAAAAGTTGAATTAAAATTTTCCTCACGAGATGCAGTTGTCCTTCCCGTGGGACCGTTAGCGGTTGATTAGAGAGAACAAGAATGAAGTATTTCTTTAATAAAAACGGCCCACTGATATCAACCTATTTAATAATTGCTATCAGCTTCTGGTTGGTTTTTCTTATTATTATTCCACAATTATACATGTTTGATCTTTCATTCCGTCCCAACATACCGCCACTATTAAGGGGCGGTCCAGACGACGTCTATACGCTAACCCATTACAAACATTTTCTTTTTGGTTCTGAAACAAGTGGAGAAAGTTATAATTATGTAGATGTGGGGGTATTCAAGGACACACTTCTAATCGCTGTTCTAATTACACTTATTAATCTTTGCTTTTGTTATCCTATTGCCTTTTATATTGCCAAAGTTGCCTCGCCCAATACCGCAAGATTGTTGATTGTTTCTTTAATCATTCCTTTCTGGATTAATGAACTTCTCCGCTCCTTTGCACTCCGCATTTTATTTGCTGGTGAGGGGTTTATAAATAATGTTCTTCTCAAATTTGGTTTAATAGACACCGGCATAAATTTTATAGCGATGGATGTGGCACTCTACACTGGCCTAAACTATGCCTACATCCTTCTAATGATTTTTCCACTGTATAATGCCATGGACACTCTGGACAAAAATCAACTGGAAGCAGCCGAGGATTTGGGTTCATCAATGTTAAAAACCCACTTTCGGATCGTTATTCCGCATGCCAAGGCTGGCATTGCATCTGGGTGCACCATGGTTTTCATGCTAACCGCAGGTGCATTAGCTACACCAGTAGTTCTGAGTAGTCCTAATACATTTTGGTTTACTCAATTAATTTATCAGTGGTTTAATATGAACGACAATTGGCCAAGGGGGGCGGCCTATTCAGTCGTCTTACTGTCTGTCTCAGTTGTTTTTGTACTTCTAATGATGAAAATCTTTAAAGTGAAAATAGGTGAGATTGTACGATGAAATCTCAACAAGCTTTAAAGATATTATTAGGTATTTATATTTTTATATTCTTTGCCTACCTTTTTGGCCCTCTTGTCATAATGAGCATCACAGCTTTTAACTCAGCCGAATTTCCATCCGTAACACCTTGGGAGTGCTTCAGTCTTCGATGGTTCAACGAAGGCAAAATTGCCTATGATGGACAACACCTTGCAGGATTAGCTACGGATTGGAGACTGCACGAGGGTTTAATTACATCGTTAAAAATTGGACTAGGGGTTGTTCTCCTGGCAGTTCCAATAGGGTTGTCAGCGGCTCTCGTCTTAACGCAAGTTCACAGTCGGTTGCGTACAGCATTTTATTCCCTATCTATTATGCCAGTATTATTTCCAGGCGTTATTATTGGGATTTCGACAGTAGTTCTTTGGGACCGGATTGCTACTATGGGCGGTGGCGGTCTGGCCACAGAACTAGGAAGAAATGGCGTTTTCTTAACTATATTGGCTCAAACCTGTTTCATCTCTACATACTGTTTTTTAATTTTTGTGGCCAGATTACAGCGGTTCGATCAAACACAAGAAGAAGCAGCTTTAGATCTGGGAGCAAACCAGACCCAAGTTTTTTTCAAAATATTAATACCCTACATGATGCCCGCAATTGCATCATCCTGCGTGATAGCATTCCTCGCGTCATTTGAGAACTACAACACGACGGTCTTCAGTATTTTATCTGATCAAACTCTTACAACCGTTATTGCATCAAAAGTTCGCCTTGGAATAAGCCCAGCAATCAGCTCTCTTGCGCTGGTAATCATCTTGATAACCTTAACAGTAACTATAATATATGAAGTTCTCAGAAGGCGAGAAGACAAAAAGAAAAAAGAAATTGAAGCTGAAGCCTTGTTTGCACAAACTCTGGATTCGCGCCTCAAAAAAGCGAAACCTAATGGCTTCAAAATCCCAAAATCTATATTTGGTATATTATTTTTCGTCGTAGTATGCATTTTTGGGTTTAATAAGATGGTGGAGAAAGGGATGTATGGGTCCACCTGTATTGCTGCGACAGAAAAAGAAAAGAAGTCCAATTTTGCTGATCAGCTAAAGCTACTACAAAAGAACGCTGAAATAGCTAATCAGCGATCGTCAGAAAGTGGTGACGTAGGTGAGAAAAAAGAATTTGATAGTATTTTTGGAGATCCAAATTTATTCAAAGACTTTGGTGGGTTTGATTCAAAGACACCGAAGGAAGACTAGCGCTATGTCTAGTTTTTTTAGCTGTTAGCAGCTCAAACAAACCAATGACCACTAACAAAAAGTAAATATTATGCTGTGCTTTTTACCACGCAGAAAAATACAAGTTGCTCCATATCAGATGACTAGCCCCAATTTATTTCAGAAATTACGGTGCTATCGACATGTCTATCTTACTCGCCAAAAGCCGCAGACGCGAAAAGAATTCACCACGATCAACATAGCACCCATGAAGGTGTCGAAAGCCAGTAGATGGGTCAAAAGAATCCCGCCCATGCAAAACGCGTCTGTTGTCGAAGACAACCATTTCACCTGCCTTTAATTTGAGAGCAAGGCGGTATTTTGGGTCTCGCGTTTTTCTCATATAGGCGCGGTAAGCGCGATAATAAGCAGGCATGGTTTCTGAAGGCATATCGAAAATTCCTGCCAAATGCGCATTGTAACGAATCTCGATGACATCGCCTTTTGGGCCCAACGTTATAACGGGCCTATGAACTCTTATATCAGCGGTATCATCATGAAAACGAAAGGGAATAGCGACATCACACAGCAGATGAAACGCGTCAGGGTCTTCTGTCCTTAAATCTTCTGCCATCGCAAACCCATCTGCAAATAGCGATCCACCTCCGGTGGCCTCGTTGGCCAAACAATGCAAGAATTGGTAACCTGGTGGTACCTCTTGGTTGGGTAAGTCAGTATGTAACGGCAAGGCAACCGACGTATAAGCTAGGTTATTGGGATCAGGTTTATTGATAACCTCAAAAGTGGCACCAAAGTTTGTGATACGCAAAAACCCAATGCGTTTAGCAATTTCTACTCCCGCATCCGCGTGGTCCTGAAGGTGATCAATTATCGTAAGACCGTATGCTGCCGTATCCTGCATCCAATTCTTCAACGAAAAATCATCCGAAAGGATTGGTGCCGCCGCATGACGGGCAATGTTTACCACCCCTAGATCTGCGCGCCAAAGTTGCGCGGATATATCACCTGGATCCTCTGCAATCTGACCTGGACAGTGCGCCACTATCAAAGAAATCGGCATACGGCTGTTGTGGCCGTCTGCATATTCAAGAAGGGCAGTATCACCCTCGAGCTCCGCTGAAATCAGAACTGGCGTATCATCAATTGTCAATAAATCAAGCAAGCGTTCATGGGTGTCTGGGTGTAAGCCAGATGGGCAATTATCGCGCAGCCAAATTGTTGGAAATCGTGTAATTTTGCCGTCCGTCCAAGTCAGGTCTAGCGTATCACTGCGGACCGCGAGGTTCGTTACTATCATGGGGAAACCTACTCATTTGATGTTATTTGAATTGGATCAATGTAGATTAGTGGTTTGGCGGCGGCCACCACTCCTGGGTCTTACCGTAGGGCGACCCTGTAGCACGGCCTCCACAGAAAATGTGCAAAACATCAAACTCCATAACACGATTGATAGCGGTGGAATTGAGCCACAGCAATAAAAGTTTAGTTTTAGATAGTAACGTCGGATCATACCACAAATAAGCTATGTCTTTGTAACATTTCATTTGTCAAAAGTAATGAATACTCTACTTTCTGATCGAGATTGTAACTGATCGAAGGTGTCATGAAAAACCTATCGCATTTTACCCGCCGTCAATGGCTCACTTCGGCGTTTGGGGTTTTAGTATCCTCGATAGCCAGCCCAGCGCTTGCGCAAACAAAAATTCGCCGCATTCAAACCCAGTATATAGCAGTACTTGCACCAAAGGACGCGACTTCAGGAAACGGCGCTGAAACTTGGGGTATCTGGAAAGTTGATCCAGGCCCAATCGGTGTATGGCTACGTTTTTACCAACTTTTAAGAAAAGCTGGTAATATTGCACCTGCGGGTTGGCGGTTTGACATTGATGATTGGTGGCTGGATGAGAACGGCCTGATAATGAAGGCCCCAGAGTTTCCAATCCCTGCAGGACAGTATTACGTCACAAACGGGGAAGAGAATATTTCTTTACTGACCGTTAAACAACCGGATGCAGAGGGCAGGCAAGCCTGGTCACTCTCAGACGACAAAACAATCGCAGACGTCACACACGGACCTTGCAGGTCTGCGCGGTATACGCCGGCCGGTGAAGCAGGTAATTGTTCCCCTCAATATGCAGACCTTTCGGCGTTTCCTTTAAAGCCTGGAGAGTCACCTCCACTGGTTCGTGGATGTAATCGCAAAAGTTATGCAGTCTTGATCGTTTTTGGCGTGCCTATTCAAAGTTAATTGCAGGCCAGAACGTCTAGACAGCCGCTTGGGGGCATACTTATATGCGATTATGGTAAAGGTTACTTCTCCCATATCATCATCAGATAGCGTGCTTACTGGTGTCACACTCATGCTCGGGTTTTGCTTAACAGCCCCCTTGCTAGATGTCGCAGCCAAGCTAGCAGCGTCAAGCGTGCCCATTGGGCAAATTACGGCGGCGCGCTTTATTGTTCAATGCGTGCTGATGGCACCATTTATCTGGGTGATGAGGTTATCCCTAAAGGTAGCGCGCGGGCAATGGTTAGCCCTGGCATCGCGGGCCTTACTTTTGTTATTTGCAACCTTTTGCTTTATTGCCGCCATCCGAGTTATGCCTCTTGCAGATGCGCTCGCGATTGTTTTCGTCGCTCCATTCATTGTATTGCTGGTGGGAAAATTTTACCTCGGCGAAGATGTAGGGCCACGCCGCGTTGGGGCCGCGTTGGTGGGTTTTGTGGGCGTCCTATTCGTCATACAACCGAGTTTCACAGCCTTTGGTGCGGTGGCGTTCATTCCCCTTTGCACAGCCGTCGCATTCGCCCTCTATATTTTGGTGACGCGGGGGCTATCGCGACAGATGCATCCGGTGACCCTGCAATTCCATACCGGTCTGATTGCTAGCCTATTTTGTACCCCAATTCTAATACTAGCCCACGGCTCTGGTTCAGAATTGTTTGATCCCGTTTGGCCCACAGGGATTACTTGGTTGTGGCTCCTCGGGGTTGGTTTCTTCGCTACAGTAAGCCACCTGATGATAACTTACGCATTGTCGTTGGCACCCTCAGCCACCTTAGCCCCGCTACAATATTTTGAGCTACCAGTGGCCACTTTTTTTGGATATTTAGTTTTTAATGATTTCCCAAACACGCTCAGTCTGATTGGAATTATGATCATTATAAGTGCGGGTCTTTATATGATATACCGAGAAAGAGTAACTGCTAAGCAATTAGTCACTGAACGCGCAGCTCCACCCATCTGAAGGGTGCTACCAGACTAATAAGAGTACAGACCAAGTTACAGGTGTACCTAACTAATTTGAACAAACGATGAAATGATGTCCGTATAGGCTCCACCTCATAATTGTTGACTTTAAGAAATATCATGCTCAAGATTCTTGATATAAAGAGTTATCTGGAGCTACCTTTGTCTAATGTTGTAATCAGATTGGCGGAAGACGCCAATGATTTTAAAGCTGCCCGCTCTCTATGCCAAGAATGGTTGGATTGGCACTGGCGCCATTACCCAAACGATTGGCCGACAGGGCCAGACCATCCAATGGATCCATCTCAGTTTGAAGCTATTATGCAGAACCTACCGTCTCTTCATGAACCTCCAGGTGGCATACTAATTGGGTTAGTGGACGGACAGGCAGTTGGCTGTGTGATGTATCACGAGGCTGAACCAGGAGTTGCGGAATTCAATCGACTATATGTGAACGAAAAGGGTCGCGGTCGCCGTCTTGGCCTTCGGATGCTTGAAGCAATGTTCGCCAGACTAAGTGTAAATGGCTTCCATAAAGTGTTCTTTACCTCAGCTACATTTCTTACCCATGCAAGGGTAATGTACGAAACTGCGGGTTTTGTGGAAATTCCTCATCCACCTGAGTTTCCAACTGAGTGGCTCGATAAGACTTACTTCATGGAGCGCCATATTAAATAACTTATATAGCGATTCTATCAAACGAATGGAAATCGGTATCAGATCAAAAATATGGAACCTTATCCTACCAAAAATAGGCCTTTGAGGAAACAACTTAAAATCGCTAAATATGGCTTTCAAGAAAGTCCTCAGGCGAAAACCCTGAAAATAAACCACTGACCTTACAGATATAAACCCCTATTAAAAAAAGCTGCTAGTTTTTTAGAGATTTGGTGGCGAACCGAGGAGGATTCGAACCCCCGACCACCTGATTCGAAGTCAGGTACTCTATCCAGCTGAGCTATCGGTCCACTGGGTTGAGAAATAGCCTAATATTAAATACTTGTCTAATTCTTACTCAGAAATTCTGAAACATGGAAAGTGAGCCCGCTTGCGCCTTCACTAATTCGGCTTTGATCGGTCTGTTAAAGGCCTAAATTTAGAGTTTATAAGCTTTAGCCCAAGCAAATTTTTTGTATTTTTCTTCCGCCGGTGTCCCAGCGAGATGGTTGACATAATTGCTTATTATTTTTTGAGAAAGTCCTAGCACAACTTCCAAAATATTTTGGTGTGTATATCCAGCAGTAAGAAAATCAGAGACCGAACCTTCAGACGCATACCCTCTGGTCCTTACGACTTCCAAAGTAAAGCTGCGTAACGCTTCAAGCTTTGCTTTCGGTAGCGGCGTTTCGTCCCTTAAAGCATTAATAACACTGTCGTTGATATTCATGTATTTTGCCATTGCGGTATGTGCTGGAACACAGAAGTTGCATTCATGTTCCACATTTATGGTTTGCCAAATCACAGTACGTTCTTCATCGGTGAAGCTTGTATGCATAAATAGCTCATGCAACTCAGTATAAGCCTTAAGGGCTTCAGGTGATCCAGCCAAAACCGAATAGAAACCATTGCGACCATTTTTATCAAACAGATCACCCAATAAGTTTTTACTTTCTTCTGGAGCAGTCTCAAGATCATAAAACACAAATTCATTTGTCATTTATGTTCTCCAATATTTTTTTCAGCCCACCTTAAATCTTTTGAAGCAGCCCAAGTTTCAGGATCCATTATCAGATTGGCCAAAGCTTTTGCACCCGCTTCCAGCATCTTTTCACCTTTTTCAGCACTAGAACGTACTGGATTTCCTGCCAAACCATTTTTAGTCATATGAGTAAAAGGCCGCCATCTATATGAACCTTTCCCTGCCGACAAAAAGTGTTTACCACCCTCTGGGCTGGCAAGTTTAGTTATGTTCGACATATCAACCAAATCATGCTCACAGATAAGCATCATTGAGGTTTCTGCCTCACCAGCGTGCATCACGCCCAGTTGATCTTGTAAGTGCCTAGTTAAATCCTCTCCAGCTTCCACATCATAGTTGGTAGCCACCAATGTTGCCCTGGACGTTGGAGCTAGCTCATCCAGTATCTGTTGTATGGCAATTACGTTTCCACCGTGGGAGTTTGAAATCAAAATATCCTTAAAGCCTTGTCGCGTTATGGCCTCTATCAGATCGCTTACCACGCGCCTAAATGTGTCATGAGATAAAGTCAGCGTACCTCCAAAGGGCATGTGGTGCTCTGACAGGCCTGACCATACCACAGGCGCCACGACAACCGCTCGATGGCTATAAGCCTTTCGCGCCGCACGGTGAGCAATTTCTTGTCCCAACCGCGTGTCTGTCATTACCGGTAAATGTGGGCCATGTTGTTCCATTGAGGCGATGGGTAATATCACAATTGCATTGTCATCAGCCAATTTTCGCAACTCGTGTGCCTTTAAGCGCGCCCAATCAACTTCAATCATTTTGTATCCTCCACTTTAAGGTGAAGCGTAGCGGACGAGAGAACTATATTGCTAGTAATAAAATTAATTTTTAATCAAGCGCCTGATTTACAAAGAATTTAAACCTTTGCAAGAAAACGGGTGTACCACATGGGTTACCAAAAAACTTAACTGTGATATTTCTTCTACGAAATTAGTTGGAAGGTGGATGATTTTGGCTGAGTCTGACTATGGGCACCGCGACAAAAGAGGACATTACAAGCCTGATGAAAGGGTTAGTTATCCTCCAGTATTCGTTTGGCCGCTCAAACCAATAGGTGCCCTCAAGTGGGTCTTATCTATTCCGGGGTATTTTGTGCCGTGGAACTTATTTTATGTTCTGGTTGGCCTTTTATCCTGGTTTTATTTTTCGCCGCAATTAGAAGCATATGCTCAACTCAATGTTAAAGTATTTTTGATCGCTTTTGCTCGAAACAGTGTTTTAGTTGCCCTTTATTTCGGTGCGTTTCATTACCGCCTTTATACGCAACGAGCCCAAGATTTAGAGTTTAAATTTAACCCACGTTGGCCGTCTGAAAAGTCAAAGCAATTTATGTTTGGCAATCAGAACCTCGACAATATTTTTCTTACTTTTGCAAGCGGGGTAACAATTTGGACTGGGTTTGAAATTGGAATACTGTGGCTTGCCGCAAATGAATACGTATCCATCATTAATGTACAGGAGAACTGGATCTATTTCGTTTCTATGGTCTTACTCGTGCACCTATGGCGCGATTTACACTTTTATCTAATCCACCGGCTCATTCACTCTCAACCTCTGTATGCCATGGCGCACAGGATCCATCATAAAAATGTAAACCCGGGGCCATGGTCTGGGTTGGCCATGCATCCAATTGAGCATCTGTTTTATTTTTCATGCGCTCTTTTATATCTGCTATTTCCCTTCCACCCCGCGTTTATAATGGTGACACTCGTTCATGCCGGACTGAGTCCTGCACCCGGGCATACCGGTTTTGACCGGATTACGACTAGTGAAGACAGAACTTTCAGTTCAGACAGCTACGCACACTATCTTCACCATAAATACTTTGAGTGTAACTACGCAGATGGAATTCTGCCCTTGGATAAATGGTTTGGCACATTCCATGATGGAAGTGAGGAAGCACAAGAACGTCTAAGGTATAGGCTCAAAGAAAAAACTAAGAAAGCCACAAACTAAATGATCTAGTCTGCCAGACCTAACATCCCCTAATACTTCTGCCCCTTACCATGCTGTGCGCCGCCTCCAAGTTCTACCAAGCCCACCGTGATCGGTGTTCAGGAGCGGCTTGCAACCCACTAATCCAAAGAGAGATCCTCTATCAGGACAATTCTGAACTCACTAGCTTAGGGTCAGCTTCAATTTTCTGGACATTTATACAATAAGTGCGCTTACATGATGTTAACATAGTGGGACTTTGATGGAATTTGATTTTGTAATCGTCGGCGGTGGATCTGCTGGATCGACTATGGCGGCACGACTCTCAGAAGACCCTAATGTCACTGTTTGCCTACTCGAAGCGGGTGGCAGGGGCACCAGCATTTTGTTGCGCGCACCTGTAGGCGCGGTTTTAGCCCTGCCAGGGTATGGCAAGCTATTTAACTGGGCCTTCAAAACAGTGCCGCAGCCAGGTCTTAATGGCCGTCGCGGATATCAGCCACGGGGCCGAGCGTTGGGTGGGTCGTCTGCGATCAATGCCATGCTTTATGTGCGCGGACATAAATCGGATTACGACAGTTGGGCCGCACTTGGATGCAATGGGTGGGGCTGGAAAGATTGTCTGCCATATTTCAAGAAATCAGAAAACAACAAACGAATTTTAGACGACTTTCACGGTAATAATGGGCCACTGCACGTTTCAAATCAACAAAGCCCACGCCCGATTGCACATGCCTTTGTTGCCGCCGCCACCGCTAATCAGCACTGTCTCCGGACCGATTTCAATGATGGTGATAACGAAGGCGTCGGGATGTATCAGGTCACACAGTTCCATAGCGACAAAAAGAATGGCGAACGCTGTTCCGCCGCAGCAGCATATCTGCATCCCGTGATGGAGCGCCCCAATCTGACCGTCATCACAAAGGCTCGCGCGACCAAGATATTGTTTGAAGGCAAGTGTGCCATTGGAGTCGCCTATCAGCAGGACAAAACTTCCAAAACTGTGCATGCAAACAAAGAGGTCCTTCTTGCGGCGGGCGCGCTTCAATCTCCACAACTGTTGCAGCTTTCCGGTGTTGGTCGCGCTGATGACATCACGCCACATGGTATTGAGATGGTTCATGAACTGATGGGCGTTGGACAAAATTTACAGGACCATCTGGATTTCACACTTAGTTATAAAACCAATGATACCGACAATTTTGGCATCGGATTGGTGGGCTCAGCGCGCCTGATAGCGGCGATGTTAACATGGTGGCGTACAGGAAGGGGCATGATTGCCACGCCGTTTGCCGAGGGGGCGGCATTTTTGAAAACTGACCCCTTGCTGGAACTCCCTGACATACAGCTTCATTTTGTAATTGCAGTTGTGGATGATCACGCGCGGCGTCTACATCTGGGCCATGGATACGGCTGCCATGTATGTGTCTTACGCCCCCACAGTCGTGGCACAATAACCTTGCAAAACGCTGATCCCATGGCGGATCCGGTGATTGATCCACAGTTCTTGTCCGATCGACGTGATCTGGAAACTATGATAAAAGGCGCCAAAATGACCCGTCATATTTTGCAGACCGAACCACTGGCGTACTATGCAAAACAGGAACTGTTTGGCGTCAAAGACCACATGACTGATACCGAATGGGAGCATCATATACGTGCCCGAGCTGACACTATTTATCACCCCGTCGGTACTTGCAAAATGGGCATTGATAACTTAGCCGTCGTCGATCCACAGCTTCGAGTCCACGGTCTGACCGGTCTGCGCGTGGTCGATGCGTCTGTTATGCCAACCCTCATCGGGGGAAACACTAACGCGCCTACAATCATGATCGCTGAAAAATGCGCTGACATGATCAAGGTGGACTATGCGACTTGATACCAAACCTGCGATCACCTAAATTCAGGAGCTTACGATATGGACGAAGCAATGACAGCTTCCCACGTGAAAGAGTACGACGCGGCACTTGATGCGCTGAACGCAGCCAAGGATACGTGGGCAAAAACTTCGATCGCAGATCGCATTTCGTTGCTGGACCAAGTTAAAGACAACTTGATGACTGTCGCTACCGCTTGGGCGCAAACTGCGACCCGCTTAAAACAAATCCCCGAAAGATCACCCTTGTCAGGCGAAGAATGGACATCCGGCCCCTATGCCGTGATGTTGGCATGTAACGCATTAATCTCAACGCTGCGCCAGATGGAAAGCAAAACGTTTCTAAAACACCTGTCCAAACGCCAACTGACAACAGGGCAATTGGCGGTCAAGGTCATGCCGTATTCCATCTGGGATCATTTGTTGTTGTCAGGCGTAAAGGCCGAAGTCTGGATGAAAAAAAGCGTGAGCGTGGCGAACCTGCATGATCACACAGCCATTGCCTATGACATTCCGCTCGCAGCGCGCAAAGGCAAAGTCGCGTTGATCCTTGGCGCGGGCAACATCGCGTCCATTGCGCCGCTTGATGTGTTCCAGAAACTATTTTTGGAAAATCAGGTGGTGATCCTGAAGGCGCATCCGGTGAACGATTATTTGACCAAGTTTTTAGAGGTCGCGCTCAAACCGCTGATCGATTTAGACGCCCTGCGCATTGTCAAAGGCGACGCCGCTGCGGGTGCGTATCTAACGACCCACGCGATCATCGAGGAACTGCACATCACTGGTGCAGTCGCAACGCACGATGCGATTGTCTGGGGTATAGGTGCAGAGGGCGAAAAGAACCGCAAGGAGAACACGCCCCAGAACTTCAAACGGTTTACCTCCGAGCTCGGCGCTGTGTGTCCGACCATTGTAGTACCTGGCCCGTGGTCAGCTGCAGACCTGAAATTTCAGGCTGAACAGATCGCAACCCACAAGCTGCACAATTCTGGCTTTAACTGCGTGGCTTGTCAGGTGCTGATCATGCCTAAAGGTTGGGACAAGGCCGCAATACTGATGGCCAATCTAAATGCAGTTGTACAAAATTCTAACCGTGGTGCTTATTATCCAGGCACTGCTAATCGTCTGGATGCTTTCAAAAGCAAGGCCGAGACCTACAAATCCGTTGCGCGCGGTGAAGCGCCATCTCTTATTATTAACGATGTAAACGAGAGTGATTGGTTTACCAAAACTGAAGTATTTGGACCCGCAATGTCCACCCACGAAATGGATGCACCTAATGCGCAAACCTATCTACAGAGTGCTATCACATATGCAAACGACCAACTTTATGGGACGCTGGGTGCCAATATCCTGATCCACCCCAAAACGATCAAGGAAATCGGCAAAACAAAGTTTGAAAACATCATCGCGGATCTGCACTATGGCACCATTGCAATCAACGCGTGGACTGGGCTTGCCTTTCTTGCCACCGCTTGTCCTTGGGGCGCCTTCCCCGGTCATACGCCGCAAGACATACAGTCGGGCAATGGAACAGTGCACAACACTTTCATGCTAGCAGACACAGAACGCGTGGTGATCCAAGCGCCATGGGCGCCGTTCCCACGCGGGATTTTGTCAGGCCAGTTTACGCTGTTGCCACGCCCACCGTGGTTCATCACCAACAAGAAGCAAGATAAGTTGGGCCGTCTTCTCACGCAGTTTCAACATAGACCAAGCTGGTCCAAATTACCGCGCATCTTTCTGAATGCCCTTCTGGGGTAAGCTTGTTCAGGTCGCGCACCTCGGATACTGGTCCCTTAGTGATAGGCTAGCGGATTCATTCTGGACTAGTTTTGTCAGGAGCCAATTCTATCGACCCACCAAATCCAATCTAACGCGTGCGCCTGTTGTCGCCGAGCGTTATTATTTACTGAGCGCATAGATTTAGGCTGTGGCAGCAATCCGATGAGAGTTCTCATTCAGTTGACAGCATCATACTAGCTCAAGAAGTATGGAGTTGCTCCGCTTTTTGATCTAACGGTCGCGGGCGTTTTGTTCGAATTACAAAAGTAAAAACGTCAGGCGGCCCCTGCAGGCCGCCTGAAGGTGCTGTCGGACAAATGAGAGCTCGCATCAGGCTGCTGGCGTAGGTGCTGTCAAACAAATAAAATACGCATCCGATTACTGGTACAGCCTAAATCTATGCGCCCCATAATTCACACCAAGTGGCGTGAACAGCACCACAGTTTAATTTGAAATTTATACTTGAGCAGAGGTGGCGAACCGAGGAAAATTCAACCCCCTGATTCGAAGTCAGGTACTCTATCCAGCTATGAGCTGGAGTTGCGAACATGTAGAAGACAAGGTTAAAAATTAGCCCTGAACGCTTCAAGCCGTTTCTTCAGACAGGATCAAACAAATCTAACCTAAAAATGTAAATTTGATTTGACCCCTATATCTTTTATGATGTTTCAATAAAATTGATCTAATCAGTGAAAGAAATTACATCATGACCATTATGCACACCAGTCAGATCAGTGGAAAAAACGTTTGGAAAGGTACTGATTTTGGAAAGGATGACAGCTGGATACATCGCTTGACCATAGATGAGATTGAAGCGATAGATAATATGCTTGCAGATCTTCATATGCGCGGAGCAATCTTT
>ENA-OQVM01001654-OQVM01001654.1-marine-metagenome-genome-assembly--contig:-NODE-1654-length-28748-cov-25.347599_pt1 | contig 28748 bp, 23 predicted proteins | sample MGYA00237776_ERZ505498 | MGnify/ENA primary metagenome ERZ505498 (study PRJEB26159, sample SAMN06265151) | marine metagenome | isolation source: Helgoland LTER site | place: Germany:Helgoland, sampling...
CTTGCTCTTCTGCTTATGTACTGGACCGGTGTAGTAAATCAGTGGCTCCCAATATCAGGATTACATTCACTTGACTATAAAAGCTTCTCTGAAATAGGTCAATTTTTTGATCTTTTAAAACACCTGATCCTTCCGGTCTCTATATCAATGTTAAGTGGCTTGGCTGGCATTTCTTTGTATGTCAGAAATGGGATGCTAGATGTCCTTCACCAGGACTTTATAACCACAGCAAGATCCAAGGGACTCAAAGAAAAAAATGTCATTTTTACTCATGCACTGAAAAATGCCATCCTTCCCTTAATTACAATCATAGGACTTTCTATACCAGGACTGATTGGCGGTTCTGTGATCGCCGAGTCCATATTTGCCATACCAGGAATGGGCAAGCTATTTTATGACTCAGTTTTAATGCGAGATTTTCCTGTCATCATGGGCATACTTACTATTGGCTCTGTTCTTACCTTAATTGGTACCTTAATAGCTGATATTGGCTATGCATGGGCTGACCCAAGAATAAGAAAGGGATTAGTTAAATGAATCTTTTTAAGGGAAACTTATTAGCAACTGTTGGGTTTATTATTATTTCAATTATTTTGTTTGTTGCTATCTTTGCTCCACTGCTAAGCCCGTATGATCCAAATTATATTGATATCAACTCAATATTGTTACCTCCCTCTTTTGATCATCTAATGGGCACTGATGGCCTTGGTAGGGATGTTCTATCAAGGATGTTGTATGGCGCTAGAATTTCACTTTTTGTTGGGTTTGTTGCTGTCGGTATAGCAACTCTAATTGGTATCTTTCTAGGTTCAATAGCAGGCTTTTATGGTGGTTGGTTAGACTCAATTATCATGCGGCTAGTTGATATAATGTTATCAATACCTAGTTTCTTTTTAATTCTGGCTGTAATCGCATTTCTCACACCTTCAATCTGGAATATCATGATTGTTATTGGACTGACTTCTTGGATGGGTGTGACAAGGCTTGTCAGGGCAGAATTTTTGAGTCTAAGACAAAGAGACTATGTCTTAGCTTCCATTGTGATGGGGACTAGCAACACAAAAGTTATTACAAAACACCTTCTCCCGAATAGCCTGACACCAATTATTGTTAGTTCTGTTTTGGGGATAGCCAGTGCTGTATTAATTGAATCTGGATTAAGCTTTCTAGGCCTTGGTGTTCAGGCGCCAACAGCATCGTGGGGCAACATTCTCACCGATGGAAAAGAATACATTCAATTTGCTTGGTGGCTTTCCTTGTTCCCAGGCTTGGCAATTCTTGTGACGGTATTAGGTTATAATCTTCTAGGTGAAGGTTTAAGAGATGTTCTCGACCCAAAAAATAAATAAATTTGATTAAAGAAAGGTATTTATGAGTTTTCTAAAAAATAAAAAAGTCCTTATTTTAGGTTTATTAAGTGATAGGTCTATTGCTTATGGCATTGCAAAAAGTATGAGAGAGCAAGGTGCTGAATTAGCATTTACTTATCAAATGGAAAAACATAAAGGCCGAGTTGAAAAATTGGCAAGTGCTTTTGATTCAACTATTGTTTTGCCATGTGATGTCTCCTCAGATGAAGATATAAATCAACTATTTCCCCTGCTCTCTGAGCATTGGAAAACCTTTGACATCATCGTACATTCTATCGCATTCGTTCCAAGAGATGCGCTGACAGGCGACTTTGTTGAGTCCACTTCAAGAGAAAACTTTAAGATTGCACACGATGTCAGTTCATACAGCTTTACTGCACTTGCAAAAGCGGCCCTGCCTTTTTTAAATCAAAATGCCAGTCTTCTGACCGTTAGTTATCTTGGCGCTGAGAGAACTATGCCTAATTATAATGTGATGGGACTAGCGAAAGCGAGCCTAGAGGCGAACGTTAGATATATGGCACATAGTTTAGGTGAAAAGAACATTAGGGTGAATGCGGTTTCTGCTGGCCCAATTAAAACTCTTGCAGCTTCAGGTATCGCTAATTTCGATAAAATGTATGACTTTAATCAGAGGCATGCGGCGTTAAAAAGAAATGTGACCACGGATGAAGTAGGAAACGTTGCCGCATTCTTATGTAGTGATTTAGCGTCTGGCGTAACTGGGGAAATAACCTATGTCGATGGTGGGATGAATATTACGGCTGCAGGCACTGTCGAAGACTAGTTACGGTATTGAATAACCTGTGGGTTATATTCGATATCCGCCATCGCCCTTAAGTCATCAACATAAGCGTTATCAATTGCATCTTTTAGAGCAGCCACATATTCATCACGATAAATATCGACCGATAAATTATCAGTCACTTCATCACTAATAACATCGTTTAATCTTACAACGATATATTCATCATTTGCCGGGTCATATATACCCTCGTATGAAGGTAAGTTTTCTTGGTTCATGCTAAATATTGCTCTAACAATGGGTTTAGAGATACCTTGTGGATCAACTTTATCTATAACAAGCTCATCAATCCATTCCGCTTTTTTAGTATTTGATTCTAATTTTTCAATCATTTCTTCTCCATCGGAGATCAATAATTTTTGAGCATTACTCTTGGTTAAAAACTCTTTTATTTCTTCTTTTGCATCATCAAGTGTCCTTGGTGCGCTAGGCTTAAAGTCTATCACTTGAGCAGATATTAAATTATTTGGAGAAACTTCAATTGCATTAATGTTAGTCTTTTGCTCAATAGCCTCTGGATCAAATACTGCTTGTGCAAAGGCTTCATTATTAAAAAACTTTGTCGCTGTATCGAGGGATAACCATTGACTCTCTTGGATAGTTAGGTCAAATCTATCGGCTGCAGGTTGAAGTGAATCTGATTTTTCATAAATTAGATTAGCAAATTCCTCTGCGCCTTCTGCATAAATTTGTTGGGCTTTTGAATATAAAATCTCACCTTTAATTTGCGCTTTTACGGAGTCGAAGGTTACCTCATCTCCTTTTATTTCAGTTAATGCAATGATATGAAAACCAAACTGGGTTTTAACTAATGGAGACACATCCCCTACTTTCATATCAAACACTGTTTCATCGAACTCTTTGACCATCATACCTCTTGAAAAAAATCCAAGGTCTCCACCTTTTTTAGCAGATTCTGTATCTTTTGAATATTCTTTTGCTAGTTCATCAAATTTCTTAGGAGATTTTATAACTTCCTCCCTAACTGATTCAGCTAATCTTCTTACATCAATGACTTCCTCCTCTGTCATACCTGAATCTGTTAAAAATAAGATATGTTTAGCGCGCCTTTGCTGGGAACCTTCAAATTGAGCTTTATTTTCTTCAAAATATTGTTGGACTTCATCATCAGTAATCTTAACCTTGGGCAGTATCTCTGCAACAGAATAGAGTAAGAAATTCACCTTTACCTGATCAGGCATGATGAAATTGTTAGGGTTGGCTTCGTAATATTCTTTAATCTCTTCATCGGTGACATTGACTTTTTTAAGGTAATCATCAAGTCTGAGTTCAAGCATGCTTACATCTCTTTTTTGGTAGGCTAAGTTGACAAGTTTTTGAATTTTTTCTTTAGTCACAAAGGCATATTTATTCATACTATCTTTGACTTGTTGTTTTGCCAGATCCTTTCGAATAAGTTCATCAAGCTTCTTAGGTGTTAAGTTTTGTCTCATTGCTAAATTATCATAAGCCTCTTGATCAAACTTTCCATTTCTTTGAAAGCCAGGCATTCCGAGAATATATTGGCTGAGTTGGGTATCACTAATAACGAAGTTAGCTCTAACTGCTTCTTGCGCCACTAATTTGGAAGCTATCATGCCATCAAGAACACTTTTTCTAAATTCAGCAGTTTCAAAGATGGCAGGATCAGGAGGAGTGCTTTGATTAAGAAACTGATCTTTTACACGATTTAGAGCATTCTGGTAGCTCTGAATTGTGATTGATTCACCATTGACCTTAGCGGCATAAACGTCGTCACCTATAGAACTGAGGTATGAATCAATACCAAAAAGTGCAAAAGGAATAATTATTATTACAAGGACGATTTTAGCAAATTTCGACTGTGTATTATTTCGTATTTTATCTAACATGGCTTATTTCTTCTTAAAGTAAATTAATCGACCTTTTTTACCCATTAAAGTTCTTAAATCAAATCGTAAGCTACTTTATGCAGCTTACGAAATCGATGGCGGAGTGGACGGGACTCGAACCCGCGACCCCCGGCGTGACAGGCCGGTATTCTAACCAACTGAACTACCACTCCGCGTGGGCAGCTTTTCTTGGATGCTTTTGGCATCCAACAAGTGCTACAAACTTGGCGACCCTAAGGGGATTCGAACCCCTGTAACCACCGTGAAAGGGTGGTGTCCTAGGCCTCTAGACGATAGGGTCAAAACCTGGACTTTAACAGCCTCAAATTATACAACGGTAAACCGTTCAATTCTTTAAGGCTCTAAATTTTTGGTGGAGGTAAGCGGGATCGAACCGCTGACCTCTTGCATGCCATGCAAGCGCTCTCCCATCTGAGCTATACCCCCTCAAACTAATCAACAACCCCGCAACTAAGCGACAAACCGATGATCAAGCCCGCAAGTATAAAACATTTTCTACGTTGTTCTTAAACGCTCAAGTACATTTTTTTGCGTATGCAAAGCCAGCATCGCGTCCACTGATGGGGTATTCGGGGTGCCCATCACCAATACCCTCACTGGCATCGCCAGCTGAGGCATCTTGAGCGCATGCGCCTGAAGCACCGATTTAAAGGTCGCAGAGATTGCTTCCTTATGCCACTCAATATGGGCAAAGGCATCGGCCAGGTCAGCAATCGCCGGGCGTATAGCCTCGGTGACGTGCGTCGCCATGTCTTCCGCTGATGGGCTCACGGGGGCATAAAACGTGGCCACCCAGTCCGCAAGCGCCACAGTGGTGTCACAGCGATCTTTCAGCAAAGCGCATATGTGGGCCAAGCGCTCGCTGTCGCTTGCGTCCACGGCAATACCGCGTGCCGCTAGGATTGGCAATACGCAGGCGAGCAAGTCTTCATTGCTGCTGGCCTTGATGTGCTGGGCATTAACCCAGCGCAACTTAGCTTCGTCAAACTGTGACGCACTACGACCCAAGTGGTCCAAGTCAAACCACTTCAAAAACTGCTCGCTAGAGAAGACCTCATCATCCCCATGGCTCCACCCTAAGCGGGCCAGATAATTGATCATGGCTTCTGGCAGATAGCCTTCATCACGAAATTGCGTCACCGCCTTCGCGCCGCTGCGCTTACTTAGCTTCTCGCCCGCCTCATTCAATACCGTTGGCAGGTGCGCATAAACCGGTGGCGTTCCGCCAAGCGCATGAAAAATATTGATTTGCCGCGGCGTGTTATTCACATGGTCATCCCCGCGAATCACGTGGGTAATGGCCATATCCATGTCATCCACCACCACGCAGAAGTTGTAGGTGGGCGAGCCGTCTGGGCGTGCAATAACCAGGTCATCAAGCTCTTCGTTCGCAATCTCAATGCGACCTTTTACCTTGTCATCCCATGCCACTACCCCAGCCTGGGGATTCTTAAATCGCCAAACTGGCGGCACGCCTTCAGGAATAGCCGGCAGCGTCTTACCGGGCTCTGGCCGCCATGTGCCGTCGTACCGGGGTTTTAGCTTAGCCGCCATCTGCGCTTCACGCAGGGCATCTAAAGCCTGGACGCTCATGTAGCACGGATAGATGAGCTCCTTTGCCTTCATCTCCTCCAAGACGGCGCGGTAGCGATCCATTTGGGTCATTTGGTAGACCGGTCCCTCATCGGGTGTCATCCCTAACCACGCCAGCCCTTCTAAAATTACATCGACTGAGGCCTGTGTCGATCGCGCTTGGTCGGTATCTTCAATACGCAAAATAAAATCACCGCCCGTACTGCGTGCGAATGCCCACGGGTAAAGGGCCGAGCGAATATTTCCAAGATGGATAAAACCGGTTGGTGAGGGCGCAAAGCGGGTTCGCACACGTGCGGTGGGGTTTTGGGTGGTCATAACAGAGCCTATTGATTCTAGGAATACCTGAGGGCAGAGTCAGGCAGCATGCGTCAGTGCTTGCAAAAAATCGGTTTCTAAGTCACCAACATGCTCCAAGCCGACAGACACCCGAATCAGCCCTTGACCGATACCCGCTTGCGCACGCTGCGCCTCAGTTAAACGTCCATGGGAGGTTGTTGCAGGGTGGGCGGCAAGCGTTTTGGTATCACCTAAATTGGTACAAATCTTGGCCAAATTCAGATGGTTTAAAACGGCAAAGGCTTTCGCTTTGGCATCGGTCGCGTTATCCGCCTTCAACTCAAAAGACAACACACTCCCACCAAGACCGCTTTGTTGCCGCATCGCCAAGGCGTGTTGCCCGTGGCTTTCTAAGCCGGGATAAAAGACCTTGGCAATGCGCGGCTGCGCTGACAGCCAACGCGCAAAGGCCAAGGCGTTGGCAGATTGGGCCCGCATACGGATACCCAAGGTCTCCAAACCCTTCAAAACGACCCACGCATTGAATGGCGACAAGGTCATTCCCGCACTGCGAATGACAGGCGCAAACACATTGTTCACCAAGTCGGCGCTAGCGCACAGAGCCCCCGCCATGACACGCCCCTGCCCGTCCAACGACTTGGTGCCGGAGTGCACGATGATATCCGCCCCCAGTGTCATCGGCTTTTGCAAAATGGGTGATGCAAAGCAGTTATCCACCGCCAACCAAGCGCCCGCGGCGCGCGCGATATCCGCCAGTGCGGCGATGTCGCACACATCCGTTAATGGGTTGGTCGGTGTCTCCGCAAACAACAGCTTGGTTTGGGGCGTTACCGCGGCACGCCACTCGTCTAGGTTGGTTTGCGCGACAAAGCTGGTTGTCACACCAAATTTGGCAAACTCGCTACCGATGAGCTTGATGGTCGAGCCAAACATGGAGTGCGAGCAAACCACATGGTCGCCACTCTTCAACAAACTCATGCACAACAACAAGATGGCAGACATGCCCGTCGAGGTGGCAATGGCCGCTGGCGCCAGCTCCATAGCAGCCAAGCGTTGTTCGAAACTGGTCACGGTAGGGTTGCCCAGCCGTGAGTAGGTGTAGCCATCCTCTTCGCCAGCGAAGCGCGCTGCGGCGGCCTCTGCGCTTGGCTGTTCGTAGCCGCTGGTTAGGTAAAGTGCCTCAGAGTTTTCACCGTATTGGCTTGGCGCCAAGGCTGCATGTACTGCCAAGGTTTCCTCGTGCCACTTAGCTGGCGCGGTGTTGCCCGCGCCTTCTTGTTTGCGCTCGCTGCTCATGCGTTTTCTTCCTCTTCATCGCGCTTACGCGATGCTCGTTGCTCGGCCTCGCGATCGTCACTCATTCGGGCAATATCCTCTTTGGTGATGTCACCCGTGCAATAGACACCGTCAAAGCACGACGCATCAAAGCCATCTAATGCCGGGTTCAAGGCGGATACGGCGCGCTTGAGTCCGCCGACGTCTTGGTAGATGAGGGCATCACAGCCAATGAGCTCACGCACCTCTTCGGTTGATCGACCAAAGGCAACCAGCTCCTCGGAGCTGGGCATATCAATGCCGTAGACATTCGGATAACGCACTGGCGGGGCTGCGCTGGCCAAGTACACCTTACGGGCACCCGCCTCTCTGGCCATTTGCACAATTTCACGGCTGGTCGTACCACGCACAATCGAGTCGTCCACTAAGAGAACGTTGCGGCCCTTGAACTCGGAGCCAATCACGTTCAGTTTTTGACGCACCGAACGCTTACGCACTGCTTGGCCGGGCATGATGAAGGTACGGCCCACGTAACGGTTTTTTACAAACCCTTCACGATACGGCTTACCTAGCATGTGCGCCAACTGCATAGCGCTGGGTCGCGAAGATTCGGGAATCGGGATCACCGCATCAATCAAATCCGGCGGTACCATAGAGATGACACGCTGCGCCAAGGTCTCCCCCATGTTCAAGCGTGCTTGGTAGACCGATACGCCGTCGATTTGTGAATCGGGGCGCGCAAGATAGACATATTCAAACAAACAAGGGAATCGCTTGGGTGAATCGGCACACTGCTCCGCATGCACCGTGCCGTTGGCATCGATGAAGATCGCCTCGCCCGGATCGATATCACGCACGAAGCGATGTCCTGTCCCTTCAAGCGCCACAGACTCGCTGGCCACCATCACCGTGCCATCGCCCTGCCCGTAACATAAGGGACGGATACCGAAGGGGTCCCGAAACGCAACCAGTCCATGGCCTGCGATCAAGGTCACCACCGCATAAGAGCCCTTGAGGCGCTTGTGCATGCGACGCACCGCCGCGAACACATCCGCGGGCTTAAGCTCGATACCGCGCGTGGCGTTCTCTAGCTCATGCGCCAAAACATTGAGCAGCACCTCGCTGTCACTCTCGGTGTTGATGTGGCGATGGTCAGTGTTAAATAATTCAGCCTTCAGCGCATGGGCGTTGGTCAGATTACCGTTGTGAGCCATCACCAAACCAAACGGCGCGTTCACGTAAAACGGCTGCGCCTCCTCCTCACTTTCCGCGTTGCCTGCCGTGGGGTAGCGCACCTGTCCCAAACCGGCGGAGCCAGGCAGCGCGCGCATGTCGCGGGTTCTGAAAACGTCACGCACCATGCCCTTGGCCTTGTGCATATAAAACTTTCGTCCCGTTTGCGTCACAATACCGGCCGCATCTTGCCCACGGTGCTGCAAAAGAAGGAGTGCATCGTAAATCAGCTGATTTACGGGTGCGCGACTCAACACGCCAACAATTCCACACATTTAAGGTAACAACCTTTCTAGGCCTTCCGGCAACATCGGTTTGAGCAGCTGCAGCCAGCTATTCAAGAAATCCGCAACAATCGAGCTGGTCCACCACGTCTCGCTTTGGAAGCCAAACGCGGTCACGGCATAAACAATGACAAACAGCGCCACGACCCCACGCAGGAGCCCAAAGACAGCGCCTAGCGATCGATCAGCCGGACGCAGCCCAGAGCCAGCAATCAAACGTCGAATGACGGAGGCGAGAAAGCCGCCTACAAAAATGAAGGCAACAAAAATCACAACGTAACGAACGGCGACCGCCAGCAAGCCAGTACCCGCTAAGAAAGGGATGGCGTCAGCGACCATAGGCGCCAGCCAACTGGTGAGCACGGCGGCAACCAGCCAATTCACAATTGCCAAGACTTCGTAGACAAGACCACGCCACCACCCCCAGACCAAGGAGCCCAGCAGCAGGGCCGCAAACGCGGTATCCAGTGAACTCCAAACGGACATGTCTTAGGCCTTAGCGTCGGTTAAAGCAAGCATGTCACGGGCATCTGCTCAGTAGGTCAGCACACGGGCATCGAGGCCCAAGGCTTTGATTTTGTCGATATAAGTTTGTAGCTCGGCGGCCTTGGTGAATGGCCCGACGCGAATACGAATCAATCGCTCACCCTTCACAGTAGCGACATTTACGAGCGTCTCAATACCGTTGCGCAACAGCCGCTGGCGCAGGGCGCGCGCGCGGCTGTTTTCAACAAAAGCACCCACCTGAATCACGCGACGACGCCCGTCGTCTGGGTAATCAAAACGGGGCGGCTTGGCACTTGCAGCCGGCGCGGCGCTGGCCGCGTTGCCATCCAAAATCGATTGTGCGCGGGTGTTCTCCGCGTTCGCAGTCACCTGCGCCACTTGCTGCTTCGCCGCTTGCTCGGCTACCGCCTTGTCTGCCGCCAGCTTTGCAGCGGCCTGCTTTTCTTGTGAAGCTCGTGCTGCCTGTGCTGCCTGCGCTGCCTGTGCGGCCAACTTAGCGGCGGCTTGGGCACTCGCCTCCGCGCTGTCCTCATCGATCACACCCTCGGATGAGGGCGCTCCCGACTTGGCCTCTGCTTGAGCCACCTGCTTACCGACAACCGGCTGAACTTTGTCTTTTGTCGGGATCGCGATCGGCATCTCCACGCCCAAGGTGCGTGGCTCGGTATCAAACAACAAGGAGAAGCTGACCACCGCGACGCTTACCAACATCGCAGCCCCGGCCAGACGGTACTGTGCCTGCCGACGAATCGTCTCAACGCTGTCGTTACGGCCTGTTCTAGCTTCTTTTCGGGACTTAAACATACAGATAAACCATCTTCGAATTTCGCTTAAAGAGGTGTCTTTAGCGCTTTTTACGCGCCGTTCGCACCCAGGTGCTTGGCATGCAGGCGCGGCACGCCCTGCTGTAAAACACCCCCCACGGTGAGGAATGATCCGCAAACCAAGATTCTATCAGTGGGTGACGCCTTGCTCACAGCGTTGTCGAGGGCAGCTTGAGGCGAAGAAAACGCCGCCGTGCTGCCTTTGTTTCGCCCAGGTGCCGCCGCAACCAAGGCCATGAGGGCTTCGGTCGGCATGGCCCGAGGGGTTGCCAGATCGCTGAAGTACCAGTGGTCTACCAAGGGGCTTAGCTTGGCCAAAATAGCCGCCACGTCCTTATCTGCCATGCACCCAAACACCACATGGGTCGCGGGGTAGAACCCCATGGCATCAAGGTTGGCCACGAGGGTGGCAACAGCATGTGGGTTATGGGCGACGTCCAAGATCAGCGTCGGCTCACCAGGCACGATCTGGAAACGCCCGGGAAGCTCGACCAAAGAGAGTCCTGCCCGAATCGACTGCGCGGGCACCGGGAGCAACGGACGTAGCGCCTCCAACGCCGCCAACACGCCCGCGGCGTTGAGCAACTGATTGGCACCACGCAGAGCGGGATACGCCAAGCCAGCGTAGCGCCGACCACGCCCTGCCCAGCCCCACTGCTGCTTGTCGCCAGAAACGTTAAAGTCGCGACCCACCAACCAAAGGTCTGAGCCCACCTCGGCGGCATACGCCAGCACACTATCGGGTGGCATAGGGTCACTCACGATGACCGGTTTACCCGCTCGCATGATGCCCGCCTTTTCTTGGCCAATCGCTTCACGCGTACCGCCCAAGAACTCAATGTGGTCAATGTCAATGCTGGTGACAATGGCGCAATCCGTGTCCACCGCGTTGACTGCGTCTAAGCGACCACCCAGCCCCACCTCTAGGATGATGACGTCTGGCCTGGCTTGCTGCATCAGCCATAAACACCCCAAGGTGGTGAACTCGAAGTAGGTCAACGGGACGCCACCTGCGGCTTGACGAGCGGTCTCTACGACCACGAATGCCTCGCACAGCGCTGGGCTTTGCACATGGTCACCATTTAAACGGCAACGCTCCTCAAAATGCACCAAGTGCGGCGAGGTGTACAAAGCGGTTCGGTAACCCGATTGACCCAATATGGCCTCCAACATGGCGCAGGTAGACCCCTTGCCATTGGTGCCCGCGACCGTGATCACGGGGCAAGGCATCTTGAGTTTCTCGGGTAGTTGCGCTGCCACGTCGTGCACGCGCGCAAGCCCCATGTCAATCTCCGAGGGGTGCATAGACTGAATATGCGCCAGCCAGTCGGACAAACTGCTTGGGAGGGCTGGGGAGAGGGTCATAGGCTGTAGGGCGGTTTCGAGAAATGTAGAGGTGGCGAGTGGCTGGTTTCAGGCGTCTTGTGCGTGCACCGCTATAAACTCCATTGTCTCAGTCGCACGGCGTTTTGTAAGCCCGAGCCACAGAAAAACCCGCTACGGGCGAGGCAAAATAGCGTCATGGTCACCCAAACAACACCCCCATCTATCGCCGTCACGGTTTACGGCATACCGAATTGCGACACCGTAAAAAAGGCACGCGTCTGGCTAGACGCGCAAGGCGTTGACGTGCAGTTTCATGATTTCAAGAAGCAAGGTGTTCCCCTTGCGGAGGCATCCCAATGGCTTGAGCACGTGGCCTGGGACACACTCATTAACCGCAAAGGCACCACTTGGCGCAAGTTGCCACCCGACCAACAGGCCGGTGTCACCGATGCCGCGAGCGCCCTACAGCTCGCCGTCACGCAGCCCAGCGTCATCAAGCGGCCGGTGGTCACTTGGCCGGACGGCGCCGTGACCGTTGGCTTTAGCCCAGACGACTGGCAAAACCGCTTGCCCTAGCCCGCTGCTGACGCAGGGCGTCGGGTCGGTCGCTGTCCTCTACAATATTGGGTTGCGTGGCATGGCGCTGTTGGCCCCTGTCTGCCCCTTATTTTTAGCTCGTTACACCCCATGGCAACCATTCTTCAAAACCTACCCGTCGGTCAAAAAGTCGGCATCGCATTCTCTGGCGGCCTAGACACCAGCGCCGCTCTGCTCTGGATGCGTCAAAAGGGTGCTGTGCCTCATGCCTACACAGCCAATTTAGGGCAGCCTGACGAGCCTGATTACGATGACATCCCGCGCAAGGCCATGGCCTACGGCGCCGAGGCGGCGCGCCTTGTCGACTGCCGCTTGCAATTAGCCAATGAAGGTATTGCCGCGTTGCAAAGCGGTGCATTCCATATTTCGACGGGTGGCGTGACCTACTTCAACACCACCCCCATCGGGCGCGCCGTAACGGGCACCATGTTGGTCTCCGCCATGCGTGAAGACGACGTCAACATCTGGGGCGACGGCAGCACCTACAAGGGCAATGACATCGAGCGCTTTTACCGCTACGGGTTACTTACCAACCCCTCACTGCGCATTTACAAGCCATGGCTAGACCAGCAGTTCATTGACGAGTTGGGTGGCCGCGCCGAGATGTCTGCATTCATGCAGAACGCAGGCTTTGACTACAAAATGTCCTCGGAAAAGGCCTACTCAACCGACTCCAACATGCTGGGCGCGACGCACGAGGCAAAGGACTTGGAAAGCCTCGCGAGCGGCATGCACATTGTGCAGCCCATCATGGGCGTGGCCTTCTGGCGCGACGACGTCGAGATCAAGCGCGAGCAAGTAACCATTCGCTTTGAAGAAGGCCAACCCGTTGCGCTCAATGGCAAGACCTTTGACAACCCTGTCGAGATGATTCTGGAAGCGAATCGCATTGGTGGACGCCACGGTTTGGGCATGAGCGACCAAATTGAAAACCGCATTATTGAAGCCAAGAGCCGCGGCATATACGAGGCCCCCGGACTGGCGTTACTGCACATTGCCTATGAGCGCTTGGTCACGGGCATTCACAACGAAGACACCATTGAGCAATACCGCGTGAGTGGCCTGCGCTTGGGGCGCCTGCTTTATCAAGGTCGCTGGTTTGACCCACAGGCCATCATGTTGCGCGAAACCGCGCAGCGCTGGATCGCCCGCGCCATCACGGGCGAGGTAACGCTAGAGTTGCGTCGTGGTAATGACTACACCATCATGAACACCGAGTCGCCTAACCTCACCTATCAGGCAGAGCGTTTGACAATGGAGCGTGGCGAGTCAATGTTTACACCGCTAGACCGTATTGGGCAACTGACCATGCGTAATCTCGATATCGTGGACACGCGGGACAAGCTGGGCATCTACGCCAAATCGGGGTTGGTCGCGCTGGGCGAAGGTGGCGAGATGTTCAAACTATCCAACGACCAAGACGCTACAAAGAAATAATCGCCAGCGAGCGCGACGCCTAGATCACCTCTGGCTCGGGCTCTAGCATGAGGCCAAAGCGCTCGAACACACTGGTCTGAATCGCTTTGGCCAAGGTCATGACCTCGCCCCCCGTGACAGATTGGGTGGCCGTACCGCGGTTCACCAAGACCAAGGCCTGCTTCTCGTAAACACCGGCCAAGCCAATTTGCTTGCCTCGCCAGCCGCAGGCATCGATCAGCCAACCGGCGGCCAGCTTGATTCGCCCATCCGCCAAAGGGTAATGCACGAGGTTGGGCTCACGGCCAATAATGTCGGCGCACTGCTCTTCCGACACGGTAGGATTTTTGAAGAAGCTCCCTGCATTGCCAATGAGCGCTGGGTCAGGTAGTTTTGCCCGACGAATCGAGACCACCCAGTCAAGTACCTGCTGCGCGTCAGGCTCGGTAATACCCGTCGCGCTCACCTGCTTCTGCAAATCCAAATAGCCCAGCTCGGCGCGCCACTGCTTTGGCAACGCAAAGCGCACCTGTGTAATCAGCGCCCGCCCCTTTAGCCCCATCGCGCCCGCATGCGCGGGTTCGTGCTTAAAAACCGAGTCACGGTAGCCAAACCCGCACTGCGCCGCCTCCAAGGTAAAGGCGCGTCCCGTCTCCAAATCCACCGCATCCAAGGCGTGAAACCTATCCTGCAACTCCACGCCATATGCGCCAATGTTTTGAACAGGCGCCGCACCACACACGCCGGGAATCAAGGCCAAGTTCTCTAGGCCTGGCCAGCCATTCGCGACCGTCCAGCAAACGAAATCATGCCAATTGACCCCCGCTCCCACCTGCACAATCCAGTGCTTATCGGTTTCGCTCACCAGCGACATACCCGAAATCTCCACCTTCAACACCAATTGCCGCACATCGGCTGTCAGCACAATGTTGCTGCCGCCACCCAATACAAAATGCGCTCGATCGCGTAACAGGCCCTGTGTAACGGCACTTTGCACGGCATCGGCACTTTGGAAAACGAGCATTTCATGCGCACGCGCTGCGATGCCAAACGTATTGAAGGCTTGCAAGGAGACGTTTTTCTGCACTAATATCGGGGGCTGAGACATATGGAAATTGTCGCATTATTTATCAACAGCCTGGAGGCCTGCCGACCAACGTCGCCTGCCGCACACCCCAGCTTTTATGACCAGTTCGCACGCCGAACTTAGGAAAGTAGCCCGCAACATGCCCTCATTTGACACCGTCATGGAACCCGATTTGGTCGAAGTACGTAACGCCATCGATCAAACAGCAAAAGAAATTGGCAACCGCTTTGACTTCAAAGGTACCTCGGCCGCCATTGAACTGAAAGAAAAAGAAATCACGCTAACGGGTGATGCCGACTTTCAGATCGGGCAGATTGACGACATCATGCGCAACAAGCTGACCAAGCGCAGTGTCGATGTGCGCTTCCTTGATGTGGGCAAGATTGAGAAAATTGGCGGCGACCGCGTCAAGCAAGTGATCGTGGTTCGCAGTGGTATCGCCACAGAGGACGGTAAGAAAATTCAACAAGTACTCAAAGCCAGCAAGCTGAAAGTGCAAGGCGCCATCCAAGGTGACAGCGTGCGCATCACGGGGGGCAAGCGCGATGACTTGCAGGCCGCTATGGCCTTGATCAAGTCCGAAATCCCAGACCTGCCACTGAGCTTCGACAATTTCCGCGACTAAGCGCTTAGGCTTTCACCGCGGCGGTGGCGACCACCTCGATTTTGTAAGCGGGGTTCGCCAGCTTGGCCTCAACGGTTGCGCGGGGTGGGGCGCTGCCCGCGCTCACCCACTGGTCCCAGACCACATTCATCGCCCCAATATCAGCAATGTTCGCTAGGAAAATTTCCACACGCAGCAGCCGCGTCTTATCGCTACCCGCCTCTTGCAAGTGCCTGTCAATTTGTGCCAGCACATCACGGGTCTGCCCCTGGATATCGGTCTCCCCCGATTCGGGCACCATACCGGCGAGATAGACCACACCGCCATACACCGCAGACTCACTCAGGCGGGCGCCAACATGGTGGCGGATGATCTCCTTGGGAGAGCCTGCGGCAGGCTCTGACTCAGCGCTAGCGCGAGGTGTATCGCTAAGGCGGGTATTTTCGTTCGATGGGGTTTGCATAGTGGTTTAGTTTACGTTTTCTTGGCACCCAGCTTAGACTCACTGCCATCCATGACACGCGCCAAGTTAGCGCGATGCCGCCAAATAAGCATCACCGCCATCACAACAAGACAGGCGACGGACACAGCACCGGCTTGCCACACGACGCCGTGACCGAACAGCCAGTAAAAAGGTGCAGATACCGCCGCCACAACCGAGGCCAGCGACACATAGCGACTGAAATAAACAACGATCAAAAAGGTGGCGAGGCACGCCAGGCCCAAGGCCGGCTCTAGACCGAACAAAAAACCGACTGCGGTCGCCACACCCTTACCGCCTTTAAAGCGAAAAAACACAGGATACAAATGGCCCAAAAAAGCCGCCAAACCAGCCAACGATGCCCATGCAACCGCGTCGCCAGCCCACGACACGTTGGTGCCGTAAGCCAGCACCACGGCGACGGGTACGTAGCCCTTAAGCGCGTCTAACAAAAGAGTCGCAACCGCCGCCACCTTGCTCCCAGAGCGCAGCACGTTAGTGGCGCCAGGATTTTGGCTACCGAAAGTCCGCGGGTCAGCCAGGCCCATTACTCGGCTCACCAAAACAGCAAAAGCCAGTGAGCCCAGCAAATAGGCCGCGCCGACGAGCAACACGGGCAACAGCGTGGATTGAGATAGTTCCATAGGCGTCAATCGTTAGCTCGTTGTTAGACCGCAGGGTCGCCCCACTCAAACCGCAGCGCGTCAATGGCCGCAAGCGTCGCTTCGTCAAGTGGCTTATAAAAACCGGCTAGGCAGGCATCGAACTGGGCCACGCTGGTCACACCAATGATCGTGCTCGTTGCCACCCATTTGGCATGACAAAACGCGAGCGCTAACTCAAGCGGTGTCATACCCTGCGCCTTGGCCAGCGCATTGTATTGGCGCGCCGCATCCAGCGCGCGGGGACGTCCCCAGCGCTGCTTACGTACCGACTCATAGATGGCCAAACGCCCCTGTGGTGCGCCATCGTGCACCAGTCCGGTACCGTCGTATTTGCCGGTCAACAGGCCAAATGCCAAAGGGGAATAGGGCAACAAGCTAACGCCCAATCGGTAGAGGCTTTCAGACAAACCATTTTCGACCGACCGGTTCAACAAGTTGAATGGGTTTTGCACGGTTGCAACGCGCGGTAAATTGTGAACCTCGGCCAAACGCACGAACTCGTGCAGTCCGTATGGCGTTTCGTTAGACAACCCAATCTCACGCACTTTGCCTGCCTTGACCAAGCGCTGCATCGCCTCCAACTGCTCCATGATGGGCGCGCAGTCCTTGTCCTTTGCTGGGTCAAAATACATCTCTCCAAAGGCAGGTACGTGGCGGGCAGGCCAGTGGATTTGATACAAGTCGATCACGTCCGTTTGCAGGCGGCGCAAGCTACCCTCACAGGCACTCACGATTTCAGCCGCCGTAAGGCCACACTGCTCACCGCGAATCCAAGGCATGCCACGGGAGGGCCCTGCCACTTTGGTTGCGAGCACTACCTTGTCTCGTTGCCCTGGGTGCTTGGCGAACCAATTACCCATAATCGTCTCGGTGGCCCCGAATGTTTCTGCCTTGGTTGGCACCGAGTAGATCTCAGCCGTATCCCAAAATGTGACATCGCACTCAATCGCGCGGTCCAACACCGCGTGGGCATCGGCTTCACTGACTTGCTCACCAAACGTCATGGTGCCCAAGCAAATCGGGCCGACTTCTAAGCTTGACTGACCTAACCGCGCCAATCCGGTTCGCTGATTTCCACTCATACGCTTCCCCTCCTGATTTACTTCAAACCTGCGCCCGTATGCTGGGCGCGCTCTTCTTCTAACACCCGCAGCACCCGCCGCTGGACCTTCCCCGTGGTTGTCATTGGCAAGGCATCAACAAACTCAATATCCTTGGGATATTCGTAGGGCGCTAATTTTCCGCGCACATAAGACTGCAGTTCCACGGTCAACACCGCGTCCCAGTCTTGGCGTACCTGGGCCTCCAACGTCGCACGTTGTGCGGCAACGTCAGGCGACAAAACCACGAAGGCCTTCACGGTCGCGCCACGCGCCTTATCGGGCTTGGGCACCACAGCAGCGTTGACCACGCTGGGGTGTCTCACCAAACAGTTTTCGATCTCCCCGGGGCCAATTCTGTAGCCAGCCGCTTTGAACATGTCATCCGTGCGGCCAGCATACCAAAGGTAGCCATCCGCATCACGACGCGCCAGATCACCGGTGCGACACCAATCACCCGTGTATTTTTTCTTGGTTGCCTCGGGGTTATTCCAGTAGCCAAGAAAAAACACCGGGTCATTTTGGCCGTCATGACCTTGCCGCAGCACCGCTACTTCGCCAATAACCTCGTCGCCGCAGCGCTTGCCTGCATCGTCGATCACATCGACCACATGGCCAGGGTAGCCTTTACCCATGCTGCCCGGCTTGGCAGGCCACCCCACATCGGTTCGCTGGTTATTCATGGCGCAATTACCGACGATGTAGTTGATCTCCGTCTGCCCAAACATCTCGTTCACAACCACGCCCAACTCCCTCTCGCACCACTCAAAGACGGCGTCACCTACCGCCTCCCCTGCACTCATGAGCGCATGGAGCTCAAAGTGAAACTGGGTTTTGGGTCGGGGATAGGCCTTCATCATCGCCTTCAGTGCCGTCGGGAACAAAAAGCTGTGGGTGACCCGGTGGCGCTCTAGCAATTGGAATGCCGCATCTGGCGAAAATCGCCCGGCATACGCCACAATGGGCCGGCCAAAAAACAAGCAAGGCAACAAGGCGTCCATCAGCCCACCCGTCCACGCCCAATCGGCGGGACTCCAAAAAACCGTATCGTGACTGGGCTCTTCCGGGAAGCCCTCCGCATCACAGCCCCGACCCGCTGGGTCGTAGCCAAACCAGTTTTGACTGCACACAAAGCCCGTTAAGTTACCCAGCAACGCGCTGTGCGGAATCAGCGCACCTTTGGGATTGCCTGTGGTCCCGCTGGTGTAGATCAACACCGCCGGATCGGTTGCCAAGGTGTCGACCAGCGTAAAGCTGTCTACCTGCGCCGCTAGCGCGTCCGCCCAGGCCACGGGTTGCACCCGCTCTGGCACCGAGGCAGGTGCGGGGGTGTCGGTATGAACCAGTACCCGCATATCTGGACACTGCCACAGCACGGCTTGGACACCATCTACCGTGGAGGCATCCACAATGGCGCCCACCGCTTGGCTATCTTGCAAACGAAATGCGAGCGCCTCCGGACCAAACAACTGCGATAACGGCATACCCACTGCACCCATCTGCAACAGGGCAATGTAGGCCACCGCCGTCTCGAACCGCTGCGGCATCACAATGGCCACCCGGTCACCGCGCTGAACACCCGCAGCCACCAATGCGTTGGACAAACGGTTGGCGGCACGCTGCAACACGTCATAGCTATAACGGTGGGTACTCCCCAGCGGATCATCGCTCCCAACCGCTTGGTCGATCACGGCGGTGCGGTAATAGGCGTCCTGACGCTGCGACCATCGCCGCGAACACCCTGTGGCCATATTGAAGTGTTTGGGGACAGACCACGCAAAGGACTGCGTCAGTGTGTCGTAATGGTCGTAGTGGCCGGCCAGAGCAGCGGTTGTTTTTTTATTGGTTGTCATAGCAAATTACTGATTTGGTTAAATGGACACCCATTTCTTCTTAAGATAAGCGAATGTATCAATCATCCCCCTACGCTGTGAAGCGCCCGAGCCAGACCTACTTTACCCGTATACGGGGCCTGCAGTTCCACTACCGCACCTGGGGCACCCCCCAACCGGGGCAAGCACCGCTGGTTTTGGTGCATGGCTGGATGGATGTGGGCGCCTCTTTCCAGTTCATGGTCGATGCCATGGCCTCAGACCGCTGGATCATCGCACCCGACCTGCGGGGGTTTGGACTGACCAAAACCCCCGATGCAGACAACTTTTGGTTTCCTGACTACATCGCTGACCTCGATACCCTGCTGACCGCATTGGTCCCCGACCAAGCCATTGACTTGGTGGGGCACAGCCTAGGCGGCCATGTGGCAACCACCTATGCAGGTGTGCGCCCAGAGCGCATACGCCGGCTAGTCAACTTGGAGGGCTTCGGCATGGCGAACACCATTGCCAGCCAAGCACCCGGGCGCTACACCTGCTGGTTGGACGAGTTGGCGCAGTTTCACCAAGGCGCCCTCGACCTCAAAACCTACGAGTCAGTTGACGGTGTGGTGAGACGCCTGCGCAAGACAAACCCCCGCCTGACAGAGGCGCGCGCTCAGTGGCTGGCGAGAGAATGGTCTGAGCCCACGCCAGATGGCCGCTGGGAAATTAGGGGGCATGCCGCGCACAAGCTCATCAGCGGCCAGCTGTTCCGCGCTGAAGAGACCATAGCCATCTACCAACGCATCACTTCGCCCACCCTGTTTGTGCGTGCCGAAGAGGACAGCTTGCAGACCTGGTGGAAGCACAAGTTCACTCAAGAAGAGTTTGCCCAACGGTTGCAGCACATTGCGCACGCCGAAACCCATGTCATGCACGATGTCAGCCACATGTTGCACCACGACAAACCGGAAGAATTAGCCCACTTAATCACCGCTTTTTTAGAAAAATAGGCCCTGAGCAAGGTTTAGAACCCAGCGCCTTCAATGTGGCCCTGTGGCGTGAGAAAATAGCCTCTTTTGCTGAACTAATAAAGAACTGAGCACATCATGGAAGCCGAAAGCCTAAACGCCCTCTCCAACCTCATCGACGACTTGCAAGAGCGCGTCGGTGAGTTACGGAGGTATCTTTGACTTCGATGCCAAAGAAAACCGTTTACGCGAAGTAGAAGCTGCCCTAGAAGACCCCGGCGTCTGGAACGACCCCAAGCGCGCTCAAGAGCTGGGCAGAGAGAAGAAGACCTTAGACGACGTCGTCACCGTATTGATCAAACTCGACAGCGACTTATCGGACAACAAAGAGTTGTTTGACATGTCGCAAGACGACCCCAGCGGCCTGCGCGCGATTGAAGCCGATGTCGCGCAACTCGTCACGCTCGTGGAACGGCTTGAATTCCGCCGTATGTTCAGCCAAGAAGCTGATCCCAACAACTGCTTTATTGACATTCAAGCGGGCGCTGGCGGCACCGAGGCTTGCGACTGGGCCAGCATGTTGCTGCGCCAATACCTGCGCTACGCCGAGCGACAAGACTTCAAAACCACCATTGAAGATGAGACCCCCGGCGACGTTGCGGGTCTGAAAGGCGCCACCATCAAGGTTGAGGGCGAGTATGCGTTTGGACTGCTGCGTACCGAGAGTGGCGTACACCGCTTGGTGCGCAAGTCGCCATTTGACTCATCAGGCGGACGTCATACGTCGTTTGCATCGATCTTCGTTTACCCTGAGATCGATGACTCGATCGAAATTGACATCAACCCCGCAGACGTGCGCACAGACACCTACCGAGCCAGTGGTGCGGGCGGGCAGCACATTAACAAAACGGACTCTGCCGTTCGGCTTACCCACATCCCCACCAACATCGTGGTGCAGTGCCAAGATAGCCGCAGCCAACACAGCAACCGCGATGTGGCATGGAAGCGCCTGCGCTCCAAGCTCTATGACTTCGAAATGCGCAAGCGCATGGACGAGCAACAAAAATTAGAAGATGGCAAGACCGATGTCGGCTGGGGACACCAGATCCGTTCGTATGTTTTGGACCAAAGTCGTATCAAAGACTTGAGAACGGGCGTTGAGGCATCGAACACACAAAAGGTGCTTGACGGCGACTTAGACATGTTCATTGAAGCCTCGTTAAAGCAAGGCGTCTAGCGCCCCCCTTTCACGCCCACCCGCTTTGAATTACCCGGAATTAAACAATGCAAGCACTCATGGCTGACAACACACACGCTGCCACCCTGATCAAACGTGAAGACTACGCGCCACCGCCTTTTTGGATAGACAGCGTTGACCTCACCTTTGACCTAGACGCCACTAAAACGCGGGTGCTCAATAAAATGCGCCTGCGTCGCAACCCCTCTGCGTCAACCCAGGCGTTGCGCCTAGACGGCGAGGAACTCACACTCACGCGCGTCATGGTGAATGGCCAGGGATCTAGCTTCAAGGTAGATAACGGTCAACTGGTGTTAGAAAACCTGCCCGAGGGCGAGGAGGCCTTTGACCTCGAGATTTTGACCACCTGCAACCCACAACAAAACACCCAGCTCATGGGCTTGTACATGAGTGCGGCGACCTTCTTCACCCAATGTGAGGCGCAGGGCTTTCGTCGCATCACCTACTTCTTAGACCGTCCTGATGTGATGGCCACCTTCGCGGTCACACTGCGCGCCGACAAGGCGGCCTTTCCCGTGCTGCTCTCTAACGGCAACCTGATCGAAAGCGGCGACTTAGCGGATGGCAAGCACTTTGCGCGCTGGCAAGACCCCCACCCGAAACCCAGCTATCTGTTTGCATTGGTCGCAGGCGATTTAGTCTGCCGCGAGCAGCGTATTACTGCCCGCAACGGTCAGTCACACCTCTTACAAATCTACGTGCGTCCGGGTGACTTGGATAAGACTGAACACGCAATGAACGCCCTCATGGCAAGCATTGCGTGGGATGAGTCGCGCTTCAATCTGCCACTGGACCTCGAGCGTTTCATGATCGTCGCCACCAGTGACTTCAACATGGGCGCCATGGAGAACAAGGGGCTGAACATCTTCAACACCAAGTTCGTTCTGGCAAGTCCCGCAACCGCTACGGACGCCGACTTCAACAACGTCGAGAGCGTGGTCGCACATGAGTACTTCCACAACTGGACAGGCAACCGCATCACTTGCCGCGACTGGTTCCAACTGTCGCTCAAAGAGGGATTAACCGTATTCCGCGACCAAGAGTTCAGCCAAGACATGGCTGGCAGTGCATCTGGGCGCGCCGTGAAACGCATTGATGACGTCCGTGTTTTGCGCACAGCCCAGTTCCCCGAGGACGCAGGCCCAATGGCCCATCCCGTCCGTCCTGACCAGTACGAAGAAATTAACAACTTCTACACCGTCACCATTTACGAGAAAGGGGCCGAAGTTGTTCGTATGATGCAAACCCTCGTTGGAAAAGCCGGCTTCGCAAAGGGCATGGCGCTGTACTTCGAGCGCTTCGACGGTCAGGCGGTAACCTGCGACGACTTCGCGCAAGCCATTGCCGACGCCAACCCCGATACGGCTCTCGCAACGCACCTCACAACGTTTAAGCGCTGGTATAGCCAAGCAGGCACCCCGCGCCTGCGCGCCAGCACGCAATACGACATGGCGGCGCGCACGCTCACGCTCGAACTGAGCCAAAGCTGCGGCAGCACGCCCGCGCAACCCACCAAAGAACCGTTTCTCATTCCCGTAACGTTGGGCCTCATTGGCGAGGACGGGCAAGCATACCCGCTGACGCTTGCCGGAGAGTCTGAACCAACCAGCCCCCTACTTAGCCGCACGCTGGTGATGACCGACGCCAGCCAACAGTTTGTGTTTACCAACGTTACCCAACCCGTGGTCCCCTCGGTGTTGCGCGGCTTTAGCGCCCCGGTGGTCTTAGAAATAGATCTCAGCGATGCACAGTGGTTACACCTGCTCGCGCACGACAGTGACCCGTTTAATCAGTGGGAGGCCTCACAGCGACTAGCGCTCACACGGTTGCTACACGCTGTTCGCAGTGGCGAGCCTGCTAGCGCGGACGCACCGTATGTGAATGCTTTGCGTGCAGTTTTAGCCTCACCGGCGCTAGACCCCGGCTTCAAAGAGTTGGTACTCACCTTGCCGAGTGAATCCTATATTGCCGAGCAACTGAAAGCCGTTGACCCGCAGCGTATTCACAGCGCCCGAGAGGGACTGCGCGCTGCGCTGGCCGCGGAGCTTCGTGATGCGTGGGCCACCGCCTTTGGCAACTACAACGCCACCCAAAGCTACCGCCCAGACGCCGCCAGTAGCGGCCAACGCGGCCTCGCCAACTTGGCACTGGCCAACCTTGTTCTAGACGGCACGCTAACGGGTGATATCGCTTGGTCAGAAGTGGCTCTGCAGCGGTTTCACTTGGCCAACAACATGACAGACCGCTTTGGCGCCATGAGTGCCTTGGTCAATGCGGCTAGCCCGCTTGCGCAAACGGCACTTGACAAGTTTTACGCCCTATTCAAAGGCGATGCCTTGGTCATTGACAAGTGGTTTGCGCTGCAATGCACCCGTATCGACCGCAACGGCGACGTCCTACCCACGGTTAAGCGACTGCTGGCACACCCCGACTTCAGTACGAAGAACCCCAATCGTGCACGCAGCGTGCTCTCCACCTTCTGCCAAGCGAACCCCGCTGCATTCCACCGCGAAGATGCGGGTGGCTATGTGCTCTGGGCTGAAAAGGTGCTGGAGCTAGACGCCTTTAACCCGCAAGTTGCTGCGCGACTCGCGCGTGCCTTAGACCGTTGGGAAATTTTGGCCGAACCATACCAAACCGCCGCGCGCACAGCCATCGAGCGCGTGGCCTCAAAACCAGACCTCAGCGGTGATGTCCGAGAGGTCGTCTCACGCGCCTTGGCGCATTAACCCACTGTACCGGCCACCGCGTAACCAGGACCCTCGCATGTCAACCTCACGCATCTCACTCACCCGCTATCTCATAGAGCAAGAGCGCATTCACGGCACCCTTCCGCCGCAACTGCGCTTGCTGCTTGAGGTCGTTGCACGCTCGTGCAAAAGCATCAGTCTCTCCGTAACCAAAGGCGCATTGGGAGACATATTGGGCGCGACCAAAACAGAGAACATTCAGGGCGAGGTTCAAAAGAAGCTAGACATCATCGCCAACGAGGTATTGATTGAAGCCAATGAATGGGGCGGCCATTTGGCCGCGATGGCGAGTGAGGAGATGGACAGCATCCACGTCATTCCAAACCGCTACCCTCAAGGCGAATACCTATTGCTGTTTGATCCCTTAGACGGCTCTAGCAACATCGATGTCAACGTCAGCATAGGCACCATCTTCAGTGTGCTTAAGAAGCCAGAGAACACGCCAGCCGTCGGCGAGGCGGACTTTTTGCAACCCGGTAGCAAGCAAGTAGCCGCGGGCTACTGCGTTTACGGCCCACAAACCACCCTGGTGCTCACGGTGGGCGATGGCGTGGCCATGTTTACCCTAGACCGCGAGCAAGGCTCTTTTGTCCTAACGCAAGAAAACATACAAGTCCCTGAGGACACGCAAGAGTTTGCCATCAACATGAGCAATATGCGGCACTGGGCAGCCCCCGTCAAACGCTACGTGGACGAGTGCTTGGCAGGCGAGGAAGGGGTGCGAGAGAAGAACTTCAACATGCGGTGGATTGCCAGCATGGTCGCAGATGTTCACCGCATCCTGACCCGTGGCGGGGTGTTCATGTACCCATGGGACAAACGCGAACCCAACAAGCCGGGCAAACTGCGCCTCATGTACGAAGCCAACCCCATGAGCTGGCTCATCGAACAGGCGGGCGGCGCGGCCACCAATGGTCAGCAGCGCATTTTGGACCTGCAACCAGCGGGCTTACACGAGCGCGTGAGCGTGATCTTGGGGAGCAAAAATGAAGTAGCGCGCGTCACCCGCTACCACGCTGAGGCGGTGAAGTAAGTACCTGCAATCAAAAGTTATAATGCGAGACAAGCCGGAATAGCTCAGTCGGTAGAGCAGCTCATTCGTAATGAGAAGGTCGGGGGTTCGATTCCTCTTTCCGGCACCAAAATAATAACGTAACCTGTTGTATTTAATTAGGTTATGTTGTAAATTGCCATGATTACGGGTCATCCTGCGGGACAGATACATGGCAACATCAAACTACTACGAAGTGCAGCGCGGTAAAAATGGTACGACCACATACCTTTTCACCAAGCGTCTGAACGCTAAACACGGGTGCTTCCCTAGCTTCAAAGACAGGGTCAAAAAGAAGCTATCGGCTCTAACCGAAGCAGAAGCCGCGAGGGAAGCTCTCAACACATCCAATGAACTCGCCCACCTCCAAAACGTCTGTTTGCGTGATGGCAAGGGACATGCAATAAGCGTCAAAGACCAAGCCAAAGCAGCCAAGACTTGGTTTCAGTTTGTCATGGATGCCAATGTTCGTGAATTGAACCTTCTCGCCAGAGGGCGCACCAAGCAATCCCATGAAGCAAAAGAGTATTTACAGCTTCTGCGGGAGGCTATTGTGGATGGATTTAACCAGCGCGTCGTTGATAACAACCGTGAAAACTACGTCGCAGAGTGGCTAACACCATTTGGCGACACGTTGCTCTCAATGCTTGACGGCGGTGGGGACAGGCTCATGCTCAGTGATGCACTAGAAACCTACTTAAAGCAAACACAGCGTGACCACTTGCCAGTCAGCAACAAGGCTGTTCAGGACATCACACGCAACATCAATTATTTTATTAACCTAATTGGCGACAAGCAGGTAACCCAAATCAGCAGGAGTGATGTAGACCGCTACATCTCAGTCCGCCTAGAAAAGGTCAAAACAACAAGCGTCCAAAGAGAAATAAACTCATTACGAGCAGCTTGGCAACAATGCTCAATTGCTCACGACATTAACCAGCAGAACCCATTCTCTAACCAGCCCATCAAGGGGCTTGGGACTGACTCTAATGAGCGGGAGACACCTTCATTGAGCCAAACGCGAGACCTCATCAAGTTTCTTGAAGCACGTCACACACGCCTCCCAAACAGCTACATCAGCGCTATCGTCATGGTGGCGGCACTAACTGGTTCCAGACTCAATGAGATTTGGGGAGTGATGGATGAAGACTACGTTCGCCCCCAAGAAGGTACGAATCTCGGCGTTCTGTACATCAGGAAAAACACGCGGCGAGTTAATTTAAAAACAAAAAACAGCATCCGCCCATTCCCAGTCCTACCCGAGTTAGGGCACTGGCTTGAAGCACTTTTGAAAGTACGTCGTCCCAAAAACAGCAACACAGCCAGCAGCGGAACACTTGCAGCCATAAAGAGGGCTGGCTTCACTTTTGGCAATCACAGCCTACGACACGGGTTCAAGCAGCGCCTAATTGAGATGGATACACCCAGCGACACAATTAACGAACTATGTGGGTGGGGTGCTCAACGCCAGCAGGACGCGTATGGATTCAAAACTGTAACGGCGCGAAAGGCAGAGGCTGTGCGAAAGATATATCAGTTATTTTTTGACAATGACTCCAATGTCATTCACGTTGAGTTTGGCACTCCCAACTGAGCGACCTTTTTTGCTTTTATTTGTTTTGTGCACCTCCGCGCACGCGATAGAGCCACGCACTCCTTCCGTGATGCGCTGAGAAACCTATTCTGTAGTTATTATTGATTCAATATATAGCATATAGGTACTGTTTAATACAAATATCGCTTGACAAATTGGTTGTTTTGTGTTATAATGCATGGGCTTAGGTAGATTAGGTATTACTCCTACGTTCTGCCCCTAGCACCAACAGCAGCCCATAGCGGATAACTGCTCAAACCCACATATCAATTTACTTAAACGACGCTGACAACAGCCTCGTTCGTTTTGCCGTATCCGTTCGGCTAAGGACTTCCTATGCGCTATTTATCCGTATTCATCCCACAGCAACCTACCAAGCCCATCGTGGTGGTTGACCTAAACAAACCAGAGCGTGTCTCAGTCATTGACGCTATCTACTACACAGATTTCCATAACGGGCATGCCTTTATCTCAAACTATCGGAACATCTTCACAGCTAGGTTTGACCGTCGTGCTGATACTGGTGAAATCAAGCTTTATGACATCCCAGAGCGGATTGAAGGCGATGAACTGCTGGCAAAACTAGAGGCGTTACAAGCCAGAGGTAAGGACAAGAAGCCTAGGAAGATGCACCCGAACAGTCTGGGTAACCTATGCACTGCGCCACGCTTCACAAGGGGTAACAGACCGTGTAAGCGCAGCAAGTTGACTGAGGCTCAATTGGATGAGGCTATCAAGCTACGGGAGGATGGATTTCCTTGGCGCATGCTGGGAGACAGATATGGAGTCAGTCACGACACGCTCAGGTTGGCAGTGCGAGACAAAGGGAGAAAGTGCCATATTGGGCGCTGAATCTCTGGGTAGCCTTTAAGGGTAAACAGCTTACAGTTGCCCTATCAGGGCGCACCGTTGGTTCCGAAATAGGGGACGAGGAGATGCAAGAAATTGAGTATAAACCCTAATTGACGGAAAGGTACTTTCGGTTCATTTTCCAAGTAGCAAGCTAGTAAGTGTTTTCACGCTCACTCTTGTTCTCAATGGGGGTAACCAATGAGAAATAACTTAATTATCTTTTTAGTAGTGATAGCACTTGCGGGATTAGCTCTGTATTGGGTAAGCAGCGGCTCCAGCCACAATTATGAAGACATGGGGAAAAGCCTCTACATCTCTAAGTAACCCTGTTACTAGCTTTTAGCGAGATACTTGACGGGCTAGATTACACGACAAAAACTCGGACGATATAACGCTACTACCCATGCATATACCAGTAACCATCCCTACGGCGGTTAGAGTTTTTTATAACGATTTAGAAGCGCAAAGGCGACCTCATGCCCAGCGTCAATCGGTTGGAGAGTCCTTCATTTCTAGGCAAGTAATGCTCCTGCATGACCTTATCGGCGAGGTGCTTGCCAGTTCACCTAGCAACCTCTCCAAAGAATCTCAAATGCGTAAAAGCTACTCTGAAGTTGCGCCAGATGTGTTTGTGGAGTTACTGGCGAGTCTAGCTGGGCAGGGCTTGCTTTCTGACAAACTTTGGAGCTCTCTCCGCCTTAAAGCGCATGAGATGCAACAAGAATCGGTAGTCTATGGTGTTCGTCAATAGGATTTTTCTCTTCTAACGCTAATATTTTTTAGGACTTGGCTTAATCGCAACTGAACAACGTCACCTAAATGCGGGGGTCAGGCTTGCCTTGACGGATGCTGGAAGACAGGTATTGCGTCAACCACAACACGCTGAGGCTGGCAGTACTTGACATAGGGAGAAAGTGCCATATTGGGCGCTGAACCTCTGGGCAACCTCGGTGGGTAAAACAGCTTGCTAGTACTACCCTACCAGTGAGCACCGAGGATTCTGATACGTGGGTCTGTGCGGGAGGCTATACAGGCAAATAACACCTATTGCCATCAAAGAGCCTGCGTTCAACCGATCAGGCTTATTGCTTCCTTTTTC
>ENA-OQVM01001664-OQVM01001664.1-marine-metagenome-genome-assembly--contig:-NODE-1664-length-28557-cov-6.171770_pt1 | contig 28557 bp, 20 predicted proteins | sample MGYA00237776_ERZ505498 | MGnify/ENA primary metagenome ERZ505498 (study PRJEB26159, sample SAMN06265151) | marine metagenome | isolation source: Helgoland LTER site | place: Germany:Helgoland, sampling...
CAAAAGCATTTTTTCGCCCATGCGCGAGATTATTTTGAAGGAAAAATGCTAGAGGATACATTCATTTTTTTGGTGCAACTTTGTAGAATGAAACTACGATAACAAAAATATTACACGCATCTTTACCAATGGCCGCTAGCTCCACATATAAGAAACATTTTTCATTAGCATTAACCACCGCACTTTTCATGACATCTATCATCATGATCGGGTGCCGCTCGAGTAGTGATGAGGCTGAGCAAAGCGCGGCTAGTTATAGTCAAGATACGGCATACGAAAAAGCCCCCTTGAGTACAGGTCAAAGCAGCTTACTCGATAACCAAACATCATCGTCTGTTAATTGGCAAAGTTGGCATAAGGATCTTTTTAAACAAGCCGACAACGAGAGGCGGATTGTTTTTGCCCTGATTGGTTCAGGCACTGACATCAACACACTTGATGCTCTCGACCGGATCAATCAATCAGCGTCATTATCGAATCTCTTGAAAAGCAATCATATCAACACGCTGATTGACACCAATCTCCACCCAGACATCGAGCATTACATGGCACTTATATGCATGAACTCAAAAATACCAATTAACAGCCCAATACTTGCTTGGTTTTCTTACGAGGGAAACCTCGTTTCATGGAGTCCCCTCTACTCAAAATCGATGGAAGAAGTCGAGCAAGTGATTCGCCGCACTAGCAATACCGTGCAGAATTTATGGCTGGAGTCTCCAGAATATACCTTAGCCAATAGCCGGAAAGATAACGACGCCCGTTCCATTATCCGTGTCCCCGAGCCCGCAGAGGCAGGGCCAGGCAACACCCCGTCGCTGGTAGGGCCAATCTCACGTAATAAGTCACTGTTCGACCCAGTCTCGGATACGATAGACAACGCACTCAATCTCACTCCCGCACGCTACATTGATCTAATGGTAAGGGCATCAAACCTCCCTGAACTATCATCGCATCAACGCCAACAATGCCTGCAGACTGCCATACGAGTTACAGATAAAATGCTCATCTATGGATTAATAGACCCACTTGATGGAGGCGTTTTCATCGGCTACGAGGGCATGACTCATACCCTCCCCAAGTTCTCAAAAACACTTCGAGCTCAGGCCTTGTCTATGATGAGTTTATATCGTCTTTATCAGGCCACCCAAGACGCCAAGTATCTCAAAGCTGCCAATGGTATTCTTGACTACACACAAAAGCACCTTGCAATGGAAGATGGCAGCGTCGCGTTGGGCCTCTTACATCGGTCAGATGCAGCCCAAGAACAGCCTTGCCTTTGGACATTTGCAGAAATCGAAAAAGCCCTAACTCCACGAGAATTAGATATTGCAACTCAAGCATTCGGGCTCAGTAAGCTGGGCAATATCCCCCTGATTGACGACCCGAAAAAGATCCACTACCGCAAAAACAGTCTCACATGGAAAGCCACCCTGCCTGAGCTCGCCAAGCGCAGCTCCATAGGAACCAAAGCACTAACACAGTCACTTGATGGCATCGCCAAAAAACTGGAGGCCTTACGCACCCAAAAACCGAGCAAACCGACTCTAGAGAAACTTTCAACAGCTGGCTCATTAGCAACATACAGCAGCGCCTGCTTATCCGGATACCGCGCCACGGGAAATGCCTCACACCTCAAGATAGCCACAAATACACTCACCCACATCCGCGATCACTTCACCGGGAAAAATGGCGATCTTTACAGGGCACTGTATAATGGTCAGCTCAATGATATACCCGCTAAAGGTACTGATTATGCAACGGTTTGCCAAGCTGCTCTCGACATGCATGAAGCAACTCTCGATCCCAAGTGGCTAGAATTTGCCCATGAAATGCACACAAAAATGAATCAGCGTCTTAAAAATCCTGAAACAGGATTTGTTGTAGAATATGACGGCACAGGATACCCACGTGATTATCCTACCTATGCCTATTATACATTGTATGGCATTGATAATGATAATACATGGGCCATCGCCAACTCCAATGCCAAGCGACTTTCTCTGAGACTTGCGGATGAGTCACTTTCAGAACAAGCCGATCAACTCGATGGCATTATGTTGCGAACCGCCCAAATATCGGCACCTGCGGCGATCGATTACCTTGCCCACGAATCCACCGCAAGATCCACTAGAGTCTATTTAAAACGCCCAATCAGCGAACCCTTGTTAGCGATGGCGCGCAGTAAACCATGCCAGCTCATTGCGGTGTCTGACTCAGGCTCGTATCCTGAACTTGACATTGAGCCCTCTGAGATGAAGGCCGGCACTGCTACTGTGATTTTAGGCGGCAAGAAGATCGGCGCTGCGGCTTCGCCAAAAGAGCTTCAAGCTCTTCTCTCACAATAAGGCTGTGCCGATGTAAACAGCGGCTACTCTAGCCAAATCTATGATTCACTACGATTGTGCACTTACTAATCGGTAAAATTGCCATTGCAAATCGGACTATCTGAAGGCACTCTTCGCACCAGCAAGCTATGAATGCACGCACCGCAAGCCAAGACCGCAAAACAGCGGAAACCAACATCAGTGTCACGATCAATCTCGACGGCTCTGGCACCTCTGATATTTCCACCGGCGTCCCGTTCTTTGATCACATGCTCACTCTACTGAGCAAGCACAGCCTGATTGATCTCACGGTTAAGGCTATCGGTGATATCGAAGTTGATGCTCATCACACGGTCGAGGATACCGGTATAGTATTAGGCGATTGTATTCGTCAGGCACTTGGCGATAAAAAAGGCATTCGCCGTTATGGTTCTGCCTACCTCCCCATGGATGAAACCCTCAGCCGTTGCGTCATTGATCTGAGCAACCGCCCGCATCTTGAGTTCCGTGCCCCGACATCAACTCCTGATGCACCTAACTTCCCATTCACTCTGACAGAAGAATTCTGCCGAGCTATTACCAACAACTTACGAGCCAATCTCCACATCGAACTCCTTTATGGACGTGACGGCCACCACATTGCTGAGTCTATCTTCAAGGCACTTGCGCGCGCACTGCGACAAGCGATCGAGATCGACCCTCGTGAAACAGGCATCCCCAGCACCAAAGAGGCGCTCTAGTCAATTTGTCGATTAGCATTCAAGTGCTCGCATCCGCGGGCGGCAGGCCTACCCCCCTTAATCACCTCCATTCATGAAAGTCGGTATTGTTGACTACGGTAGAGGTAATATCCGTAGCGTGGAGAATGCATTTCTCGCCATTGGCGCGGATACCGTGCTCATTACCAGCCCAGAACAACTTCAAGACATCACCCACCTGGTGCTTCCTGGCCAAGGGGAATTTGGCGATTGTGCTGCCAACCTCAAAAAACAGGGTATGTTTGAAGCTATTCGGGAGTGGACCGCTAAAGACAAACCCTATCTCGGCATTTGTGTGGGCTATCAGCTCATCTTTGAAAAAAGTATTGAATCCCCCAGTGCCGAAGGTCTGGGCCTCCTACCTGGCACCGTCAAGCGCTTCCCTGATGTAGGCCTGAAAATTCCACACATGGGATGGAACTCGATAAGCCCCAGTCATCCCGATGATGCGCTCTGGAAAGATATGCCTGCAAACCCCTTCTTCTACTTTGTCCACTCCTACTACCCTGAGCCTAGCCATACTGAGCATATCGCCGCCAGTTGTGACTATGCCGTTTCCTTTGCCGCAGCAGTAAGACGCGGTAACCTCGTTGCCACGCAATTCCATCCAGAGAAAAGCCAGCACAACGGCCTGCAGCTGCTTAGAAATTTTCTAGCTACCACGAGCTAGGCTCCCCCAATCCATGGGGCAAGATACACCGTGCTAGGATGAGCTCCTTAGTCAACGATGGCCAGGCGCTCGCTGCCACCAACGTGGCCTACTTGAGCGAGCAGTTCCCGAGCACGATCTTCTCCCGCACGAGTCAGACGGAACAGCTTATGAGCATGCAGACCATCACTCCTGATTTCCAGCCATGCTTTTTTCTCAAGAGCATCGACAATCTTCGTCGCGTTCGCAGGCTTTCTCTCGTAGCTATGCAGTAAAATATTGAGCCTCTTAGTATCCAAATGCTCCTCTCCCTCGAGGGCTTTAGTGAGGCAAGCAAGCAAGACACTTTCACTGCCGGACAAACGGTATGTTAAATCTGCCAGTACCTGACGGATATCCTGCAGATACTGAGATGTCTTCAAATCTCCTCCAGCTTCCTGATCCACTGCATCCATAAAGGCCTCTTCAGCCTCGCGAGCTTCGAGCGACTTGGTCACATAATTTTGGTACAAGCGCATCTGCTCGATACTCATTTGATCGCTCATCTTGGATACACTATCCGCTAACTTTTGCATGATATTAGCTTCCGACATGGAGGTAAATTAGCAAAAGTTCGCTTAAGCCTCAAGAATATTTATTAAACACCCCTTAAAACAAGGTATTTGCACAAAGTTTTAGCCATCATAATAATTAGGATTAGTTAATTAACTACCCCAAGCCCCTGTTTTTACAATGATCTTAAAAACATAAAATCAAAAAGTTTCCCATATTAGCACTTTTAGGTAATTTTTTGCCCAGATATTAGCAACTCGCTGTTTACTATGAAGTCACGCTTTAATCACCACAGCCATGACCTGCATCGCAGGCAATTCCGTTCCCAGCACGAACCTCGCACGTTCACGCGCTCATCTAGGCCATCATCTCACTTTCAGGTGAGCGCCATCCCCTACCGATATGATGCCGGGGCTGAGAAAGGCGAAGTCCATGCTCCATCGAGCTTGGAAGATGAGATTTCAACATCTGAACTCAATGACTTTTGTTTTTGCTGTATCGAGCAGCTCTCATTATCCAAGCAGCATGATTCAGCGAAGCAGCTCATTGCCGGGGTGATCTCTGAAAAGCTTCCCAGCTATAACAATCTAAAGTCAGATTTTCTTGAGAGTCAGCAGGCACATCAGAAACACCACCACTGGACCCAACAAATGTATCATGCCGTTGAGCCTCTTCTTCAGCAAGAGACTGGTCCCTTATCTGAACAACAAACTCTGAGTGAACTCGCTCTACAATGTGTTGAACAAGATATGCAATTACATTACCGCGCAGAGCAACTTCGTCTCCGTGTCGCCCATCTTGAACAAGCCGTGCCACAGCACCTCATTCAAATGGGAAAGGAAATAGGACTCCCAGAAAAAATCATGGTGAAGCTCGCTAAGCTGATTGCGCAGGAAATGAAAAGTTCCAGCTGAATGCTCAATCAGACATAGTGACAAAAAAAGAGCCCTCGCAGTTATGCGAGGGCTCTTTGTGAATAGATTTTAGTGCTTCTTTACAAAGCTTTCATCGAGCCCATGGCATCGCGAAGAACTTCGCCGATTTCCTCCACAGGGTGATTACGGATGATGAAGTTCACATCCACAAGCGTGCGGTTGTCCACTCCATTATCCTCAGGGCTCATGCCCTTGCCGATGACATCAGTGTCGACAGACTTCATGAAGTCTTCGAGCAGAGGCACACAAGCGTGGGCGAAAAGGTAGCAACCGTATTCGGCTGTGTCAGAGATGATGCGATTCATCTCGTAGAGTTTCTTACGGGCAATGGTATTAGCAATCAGCGGCACCTCGTGTAGTGACTCGTAATAAGCAGACTCAGGCTCGATACCCGCCTCGACCATCACCTCAAAGGCAAGCTCCACACCGGCGCGCACCATGGCGATCATCAGAATTCCCTTATCAAAGTATTCCTGTTCAGTAATATCACCGACACCTTCAGTTTTTTCAAACTCAGTCTGGCCAGTTGCCTCACGCCAGCCCAGAAGCTTAGCATCGCCATTGGCCCAATCTTCCATCATACCGCGGGAAAACTCACCGGAAATGATATCGTCCATATGCTTCTCATACAGGGAACGCATGATGACCTTGAGCTCCTCCGATAAACGGAAAGCCTCGATCTTGGCAGGGTTAGAGAGGCGGTCCATCATATTGGTGACACCACCTTGCTTGAGAGCCTCAGTAACGACTTCCCAGCCATCTTGAAGAAGCTTGACCGCGTAGGCAGTATCCATTCCTTCAGCCTTCATCTTATCATAACAAAGCAATGAACCGGCTTGTAGCATACCGCACAGGATCGTCTGCTCACCGAGCAGGTCTGACTTCACCTCAGCGATGAAGGATGACTCAAGAGCCCCAGCAAGGTGACCTCCTTGAGCAAAACAAAGCGCTTTGGCGATTTCCATGCCGTTTCCGTTGGGGTCGTTTTCGCCGTGGCAAGCAATCAGAGTTGGAACACCAAAACCTCGCTTGTATTCCTCACGCACTTCAGAACCAGGTGACTTAGGTGCCACCATGAACACGGTGAGGTCCTTGCGAATCTGAACGCCCTCTTCAACGATGTTAAAACCGTGAGCATAGGTGAAACAAGCTCCCTCTTTCATGTGTGGAATCACTGTCTCCACCACAGCCGTGTGCTGCTTGTCAGGTGTGAGGTTCATAACGATGTCTGCACTAGGAAGCATTTCCTCATAGGTGCCGACATTAAAACCGTTTTCGCTAGCATTAAGATAGGACTGGCGCTTTTGCTCGATAGCCTCAGCACGAAGCGTATAGGATACGTCCAGACCGCTGTCGCGCATGTTGAGGCCTTGGTTAAGCCCCTGAGCGCCACAACCGACGATGACAATCTTCTTGCCCTTGGCGGCTTCAATGCCGTTGTCAAATTCTGAGATATCCATGAATCGGCAAGTGCCGAGCTCGTCCAGCTGACGACGCAGCGGAAGTGAATTAAAATAGTTTTGGCTCATAAGTTTTGTATGTGTTTTGTTTAACGGTGATATCTAAGCGTAGTCAGAACATTGCGTAAATTGATTTATTCAATACATAGTATTGCGTTTTACGCAATTTAATAGAGAATATGGCTTGTGAACTTTCACGAGCTCAAAAATTTCCTCGTCCTCGCCGAGCTTCTTCATTTCGGCAAGGCTAGCCAGGCATGCAACCTCAGTCCCTCCGCACTGACGCGCAGCATCCAGCGCACCGAGGAGTCTCTGGGGCAGCCCCTATTTATGCGTGATAACCGCACAGTCAGCCTCACTGCAGCTGGCGAAAAATTCCGAACCTACGCCAGCTCAGCCATCCGTGACTGGGAAGCTATGCGCGAAGACCTCAATGATCATGGCAAGATCTCAGGCCTCGTCTCCATCTACGCATCCGTCACGGCAGTCTATAGCCTGCTACCCGACCTCTTAGAGTCATGCCGAGAAGCCTACCCCGATGTTCACCTCGAGCTGCGCACAGGATCTGCAGAAGCATCTATTCAACAGGTCATCAACGGCGAGATCGATATTTCTGTTGCCGCCCTTCCAGATCAGCAGCACCCGCGGCTCGAGTTCATGCCGCTCATCGAAACCAAACTCGTTTTTGTAGCACCCAAAAAATCGAAACAACCCACCACAAAGAACGATGAACTTGATCTTTCCAGCGCTCCCCTCGTCCTACCCCGCACGGGACTATCTCGGCGCAGACTCGACCTGTGGTTAAAACAGCACAACATCGAACCCAACATCAATACTGAGGTGTCGGGAAACGAGGGAATTCTGGCCATGGTTCGCATGGGTTGCGGTATTGGCATCGTTCCCGAACTCGTGCTCGAACGCAGCCCATTCCGTGACGATATCAGGAAAATTCAAGGCGCTCCAAATCTCGCACCCTACGTGGTAGGCCTCTGCACCACCCACAAAAACTTACACCGTCCTGCTATCTCCGCCATCTGGCAACTTGCAGCAAATAGCAAGCCACAGGTCAAAGGTCACCCGCTTAAAAAATAACACCTTATCCACGCTCTGAGCGCTTGCCAACCGAAGCATCAGCGGCAAATCTCCATCACGTGCAAACAAGCCAACAACATCAAGAGGTTAACTCAGCAGATCCTTCTGCCGCTAAAACAGGTTACGCCCTCTTCGATCTGGATCAAACCCTCGTGCCCTGGGATACCCAGTTGCTTTTCTGTAACTATATCCTCAAGCGCATGCCACTGCGTCGTCTCTATCTACTTATTCTGATTCCATTTCTTGTACTCACCAAGCTCCTTGGTGCTGGCGGCATGAAGCGCGTCTTCCTCAACTACCTCGTTGGCCTAAGCCGCGATGAGCTCGAAGAGTTGGCCGCAGAATTTGTCGAACAGCACCTTCCTCATTCCTTCTACGCGGAAATGCTTGAGGTCGTTGAACAACAAAAAAAACTTGGACGCACCATGGTCTTAAGCTCCGCCAGCCCTGATATCTGGGTCATACCCATTGCAGAAAAGCTCGGCTTTGATCACTGCTTCGCCACCACCTTAGAAATCCAAGGGCGCGTCCAGCTATTTCCAGAGCTTCTGGGCGGCAACAACAAAGGCGCCAATAAAATCCGCAAAATGCGCCACCTTTTCCCTGCTGATTTTGATCCAGCTGGAGATGAGCGTTTACCGAACAGCCACGCATTCTCAGACAGCCATGCAGACCTTCCTATGTTGCTAATCTGCGAAAACGCCACCATGGTCCACCCCACCGAAAAACTGCGCCTTGAGGGGCAAAAACATGGCTGGCAACTTGTTACTCCCAGCCGCCCTACTAAGGGGAAATTTCAGTTCGCACTTGCCTGCTTGCAACAAGCTCTTGGCATCTGGAAATGATGCAAGCAGCTCGGTGACAAAATACTCACTTTATTTTATACCCACTCGGCAGCAGATCTGTGTAAGAAAACTCCCGTGATCGGAGGATCATTCAGATGGTTTTCATCTGTCATCAGCTCGACACAATCCAAACAAACACAACCAAAACAATAAATGACCAAGATTAACTTATTAACTGGCTCAGTATTCACAGCGATCTCCTTATCAGGCTCTGCCCTTGCCGGAGACGTCGTAGCTGAAGCTCCCGCTCCATCAACCAATAACGGTAGCTGGTGTGACAGCCTTAAAACATTCGGCCAATTCTACAAAAACGACCAGGACCCTTTCATTCAAGAACTTAAGTTCTTCGGTCGCTTTCAATGGCAAGCTGGCAGCGTCGATGGTGACGACTTCTCTGGTAATAGCGTTGATGATGACTTCACCGAAGTGCGCCGCTTGCGTATCGGCACCCAGGTTAAGTTTTTGAATAAGTTCAAACTCAAGGTTAATGCCAACCTCGAAGAAGGTGGACCCAACGACCACCAATTCGGCTATGATGGCTTGGACGTGGCTAAGTTGACCTACAGCGCTGGTGACATTCTCGGATTTGAGGATGTGGCTCTTACTTATGGTCGCCAAAAATTTAAATTCTCCCAAGAAGCTCATACTTCCTCGAAGAAAATCAAAACAATTGAGCGCTCAAATATCGCCAACTTCTTTTATGGTTCCTACCGTCCTACTGGCGTAACCGTCAGCGGTCAAAAAGGAGGCGTAACAAGTACTTTCAGCATCTTCAGTACCGATGAAGACGAGGAACTTGCTCAGTGGGGTGAAGGCCTAGCCTACTATGGCAACCTTCAGTTTGATGCTGCAGGTGGCAACGTTAACCTTGACTTCATCTACAACGATGTCGATGCAGATGACGTTGACCTGTTTAGTAAGTTTGAGTGGGCTGCATCCGCTGCCTACACCACTGAAGTAGGTGCATGGGAAGTCATGGCAAACGTTCTCTACGGTGAGAGCCAAGATGGAGATGCCGCATACGGATTAGTTCTCATGCCATCCACCTTCCTCATTGAAGACAGCCTCGAGTTTGTCGCCCGTTACCAGTATGCAGGCGCAGACAACGATGACCTCAGCCTCACAAGTCGCTATGCTAAGCGCGCAGGCGGTGACATTGGGGACAAAGGCAGTGAGAACCACACTCTTTATGCAGGTCTCAACTACTACCTCTGCGGCAACAATTCCAAAGTGCAAGTTGGAGTTGAATATGAAACTATGGAGCAAGAAGACGGTGATGACGCAGACGCCACCACTCTCTGGGCTGCTTACCGCATGTATTTCTAGGACCCCTCCAGGAATCATTAACTAATTACAATCGCCGACTTAGTCGGCGACAAAAAATCTGGGATGTGGCCGCAAGGTCACATCCCTTTTTTAATCTCTTCGATTGCCCACTGGGCGTGCTCGGCGACCAGCGCATCCTCACCTTTAGCCATGCACTCCAATGCCGGCAAATCATCATCACAGCCGACATTGCCTAAGGCGACGCAGACATTGCGCAAAAACCGGCTGCGTTTGATCCTCTTAATCGGTGACTTGGCAAACAGGCTTCGGAAACCATCATCATCGAGCTCTAAAAAATCCCGCAAGCGATTCTGAAAAATGGACTCCCGCGCGTGAAAGCGTGTCTCTCGACTAATTTGAGCAAAACGATTCCACGGGCATGCGTCCAGGCAATCATCACAGCCATAAATACGATCCCCTATTTGTTTGCGAAACTCCAAGGGAATTGAGCCCTTATGCTCAATGGTCAGGTAGGAAATACAGCGCCGAGCATCCATGCGGTGCGGTGCGGTAATGGCATTGGTTGGGCAGGCATCAATGCAGCGGGTGCATTTACCACAGTGGTCGCCAAACGGAAGATCAGGAGGAAGGTCTAATGTCGTGATCAACTCAGCGAGAAAAAACCAAGTGCCCAGTTTACGATGAATTTGCACCGTGGATTTACCACTCCAGCCGAGCCCTGAGTCAGTAGCAAAGTCACGCTCTAGCAGAGGCCCGGTATCAGTATAGAAACGCTGAATTCCACCCAGACCTTCCATCGCTAGATTCATCTCCTTGAGCCTCTCCTCAATGACATCATGGTAATCATCATTCCACGCATAACGTGCAATGCGGTAATCCACATCTGGATCCTCAGCTCCCGGAAAATAATTCACAGCCAAGCTCACCACAGAAAACGCGCCCTCAAGCACCTTTGCTGGATCCACTCGCCGCTCCACATTGCGCTCAAGCCACTTCATGTCACCAGCACAGCCGTCCTCGATCCAGCGCTTGTATTCTTCGGCATGCGTAGCCACCTTGGCTCGTGATATGCGACAATCATCAAAACCCAGCTTCTTTGCAATAAACTGAACGTTCTGCTTTGCTATGTGCCTATCCATGCTCACGCGCTGCGAGCCTACATAGCGGCTACCGGATGTCGAGGTCATCCATCATGATACGGATGCGTTTTTGCGAAACCTTAGTCCTGCGTCGCAATCCAGGGGCAAACTCAGATGCACGCCACTCCATGAGCTGCCAACCACACGGCCACAGCTTGACATCATTAGGATCCGCTTTCCATGCCGCGTACCATGGACTCCATAAATGCTGCACCCTCTCGCGCTTCTCATCATCCTTCACCTGAGGCAAACTCTGCAAACGCACTAGTCGTTCTTCCATCGCATGGAAATAACGTCCATATTTACAAAATCTCTCGTAGCCCGCCCGCCAGATAAAACCACTCGCCAACAACCAATCCATTTCCTCCTCCAAGTCCTCGACCACCACCTGCAAGTGCCGGTCATTACGATGATCTTCCATCCATTCTGAGACCCGCCCACGACTCTCACACATATCCTCAAATCCATGAGCAATGTTCTCCGCACAGTGAAAAAGCTCTCCTTTCCCCCTGTCAGATGCCGCCAAAAAATCCTCCTCATTTCGCGGCAAGGGACTGCCCAGAGCTCCCTCACAGGAGACGCGTAACATCTGCTCAAGGGCCTCACCATTCTTGTTCTCCATCACCGGTAACATCAGCTTACCTGCCATGCCGAGAGGAAACTTCTTGATGACGTATTCACAATGGCTCGCCTGATTGATCAGTAATAAGCGCACACAGCCAGCACGGTGACTTTCATCTGCCATGGCACGGTCCAAATACGCACGCATACCAACGGTCTCGCCTTCATCCACCAAAGCGGGAAATACCCCCTGCTCTGCCTCCTCTGGCACCTCGCCAAAATCCCAGCCTTCGCCACCCGTCATCTCCCATTCCTCATTGACCTGAACCTCGAGCTTCTCCCTCATCATGCCCGCAAGGTTTTGCCTCATCTCCTCGACAGACTCAGTATACGCAAGCTCCTCTTCCTGATCACTCCAGACACGAAGCTTAGGCCTTAAATTATCGGCCAGTCGATCCTCATCAAACATCTCAGGCTCGATGATATGACCACTTTTTTTCGAGAGGAAATCGGCCAGTTCCACTTTCAGCTGCCGCGCTGGCTCCCAGCCCTTCCACTCCGTCACAAAAGCTTGTGCCACGTCCCTCGCTGGCGAACAAACCTGCCGCTGACTCTTCGGTAGCGACCTCACTAACAGATACACCCGCTCCTCCAAAATACCAGAGACTCCCCAGCTGATAATATGATCTGGAAAATCAACGACCTGATCTAGGCTGATCTCAAAGACCACCCCGTCTGCCCGCCCCCCGGGATTATCCGCGTAGCTGACATCATAGCTCAGCTCACCGTGATGCACACAATCGGGAAAATCAGTCAGATCTTCCATTTCACCCCAGATGCAATCTTGCACAGTGAGCATCAGCTGCTCTTCGTTGTTAGCCGTCGTGCGCCATTTCTGAAATGCCTTAGCCGTGCAAATATGCCCCGGAATCCGTGCTGAGAAAAAATCAAACACCGCTTCATCTGACCACAGACCACCGGCGCGGCGCAGCTTGTGCTCAGCGCCCTCAATCTCATCACGCACTTCGTCTAATCGGACAAGAAACTCGCCCCGTGTTCGCAGGCCACCCCCAAGGATAGCCTCTCTGACAAAAACCTCATGCGCATCTTCTGGGCTAACCCGGCCGTAAAAAACCTTACGCCCATCAACAATCGTCAAACCGCCGCAGAGCACGGTCTCCTTGCCATACACCGCGCCCTGATGTTCGTCCCAGACTGGTGAGTGGTAGCGATGACGGCAAAGGTGAGGCACCATCTCCTCCACCCACTTCACATCAATCGCAGAAACCTTCCTTGCCCAGACACGCGTGGTCTCGACCAGCTCAAAACCCAACAACCACTCCACCTTCTTCTTACCAAACAAGCCCGAACCTGGAAAGATCGCAAATTCCCGCCCGCCCGTGCCACGATAAGTGCGCTTCTCCTTATCCCAGAAACCAAACTGCATCGGAATACCTGCCATCAGCGACTTGTGCATCTCATCCTCATCACCCCACTGCTTTCGGTCAGCCGGTAGTGCTGCCGTCTTCACCTTCAGAGTATCACGCACCAAGCGGCTCAACTCCCTAACAATCTGATCCCACTCAAGCACCCTACGGAAACTCAGAAAGTTTTGTTTGCAATACTTCCGTAGCTGATTGCGCTTAAAGCCTTTTTTATCACGAAACGTGGAAACAGCAGACCAAATATGCAGCAGAGTCAGAAAATCAGACTGCGCATCATTAAACTTCTTATGCGCATTGTCAGCCTCGGCCTGCTTTTCCTGAGGTCGCTCACGCACGTCCATCACACTCATGCCACCCACCATGACCAATACAGAATCGAGAACCTTACGCCGTGATGCCTCGATCAACATTCTGCCCAAGCGTGGATCAAGCGGAAGTCTTGCCAACTTGTAACCCATATCGGTGAGGCTTCCATCTTCCGCCATCGCCTCCACCTCTTCTAGGGTCCGATGCCCCTCGCTGATCGCACGTGCTGAGGGCGGACTTAAAAAAGGAAACTGACGTACGTCCGGAAGTTTCAACGACTTCATCCGCAGGATCACCCCAGCAAGTGAGCTCCTCCTTATTTCAGGATCCGTGTATTCATCAGCAGACTCATGCACCTCTTCACTATAAAGCCGCACACATACGCCCTCTGAGACCCTACCGCAGCGCCCCCTACGCTGTCGCGCACTTGCCTGGCTAATCTGCTCCACCTGTAGTCTCTGAATCTGCCGCGCAGGATTCCACCGACTCACCCGCGCCATACCACTATCGATCACATAAACAATGCCTGGAATCGTCACCGACGTCTCCGCTACGTTGGTAGCCAGCACCACGCGCCGATTAGGCCCATCAGCACGAAAGACACGCTCCTGGGCATCAAGCCCGAGCCTAGCAAAGAGGGGCAGAATATCCGTGCCCGGAAAATTCCTGCCCTCCAAAGCGTCAGCACACTCCCTGATTTCACGCTCGCCTGGCAGGAAAATGAGCAGGTCTCCGCGACTATCCAAATCACTCACGTATTCGACCGCCCGCATCACGTGACCAGGCAGATCTTCGCGATCTGTCTGCGGCGGCAGATAATGATCCTCTACCGGAAATGTCCTGCCCTCCACGTTTACTACTGGTGCACCGTCAAAATACTCAGAAAACATGCCCGCATCAAGTGTGGCAGAACTCACCACCACTCGCAGGTCCTTGCGCCGCTGCAGCAAGTTCTTCAAGAAACCCAACATGAAATCAATATTGAGGCTTCTCTCATGTGCCTCATCGATGATCAGGGTATCGTATTGCTTCAAATTACGGTCTCGCTGCGTTTCAGCCAGCAGGATGCCGTCCGTCATGAACTTAATGTTGGTTGTCTCCTTGACCTTTTCCACGAACCTCACCTGATAGCCCACCCGCTCACCCAGTTCCGTGCCCATCTCCTCAGCTACTCGGCGCGCCACCGTTGCCGCTGCTAACCTCCTCGGCTGAGTACAGCCTATTCTGCCTTTCTTACCCTCCTCACAGGCTAGTTCATAGGCCATCTTCGGCAGCTGCGTTGTTTTGCCGCTGCCCGTCTCCCCGACAACGATCACCACCTGATGCCCACGCATTGCCTCCATGATCTCATCACGGCGCTGTGCCACGGGGAGGTCAGGATAATCAATCTGCGGAAGCTCGCTCACAGCACTATGCTGGACAGATTAGGCAAGCACGCAAAGGGCGAAAAAAGAATCCACATAGAAATATCAATACTTTAGCTCATCACACGCAAACAACAGCGTATGGTGCTGGACATATTGGCTGATCAGCCGGCTATGGTTCAAACCAGAGGCTTGAGCCATTTCATTCAAAGTACTGCGGCTTTCGGGAAAATCATAGCTTTCCACATGAGCACAAGCTTCGTCGAGCTGCTCTGGAGGAACCTTTACCCAGGTCTCACGCATAAATTTCAAATACCCCTCCAGGTAATGTTCTCGGCTTTGCTCATCTTGGCGAACGACATCCACCATCACCAACCAACCACCTGGCGACAAGCATCTCGCTGCGGCCTGAAAAAACCTCGCCTTATCTTCGGCCGGCAGGTGATGCAGAGCATAACCAGTGAAAATGACATCCCATGTATCTGATGTGGATTCCACCGCTTGCAGTAAATCTCCATGGGTTAATGTTACACTAGGCAGCTCAGCGAGATAGCCAGCTGCTTCATCGAGGGCGACTTGGGAGAGGTCGACACCTTGGTAATGTGCGGGCATTGCCTTGAGCAGAGCGGGTACAAGATAACGGGCATTGCCACATCCCAGATCGAGCATGCGATATTGGCCGGCATCATGGCGCTGTTTCAACAACTCAGCGAGCTCATCATAGATCTCCTGGTGAAACATATAATTGTGCTCAGTAATATGATCATACAGTGACCATGAGCGCGCAAATAAATCGGCTGATTCAGAAGATGTCATTGTTTACGCATTGAATGATTACAGATCACTGTGTCGATACCGCTATGATCTGATGACTAGGAAGTAAATTCACGTTAATACCCCACCCTACCATGCCAAGGAGATTCTATTCAGAGACGGCCCAACATCGACTTATATTGCATCGACTTACTGCTTGATTCAACACCCCGCACAAGCAACCTTGCCTGCGTGCAAAAAGACCGTAAAGATCCCAACTACATTGCCAGCGCCATCGCAAATGCTGCCGCCGTGCTCATCGACTTTGACGGTGTCATTATTGATAGTGAGTGGCCGATCTATCAAACATGGCGACGTGTTTTCCAAAGTCAGGGACATGAGCTCTCACAAGATATTTACATCCGCTGCATTGGTTCTGATTTTGATACCTGGTCACCACCTGCCTACCTCGAGGAACTTACCGGAAAGAAATACAACTGGGAGCAGATGAACGCTGAGCGCCAAGTAGAAATCATGCGTGAACTTGAGGGTTCAGAGCCCATGCCAGGTGCTCGCGCATTACTAGAACAATTACAGCATTCACCATCGGCGATTGTCTCAAGTTCATCGCATCATTGGGTAGACCAATGGATGGATAAGCTTGAGCTCATGCATCTGGTCAATACTACCGTCTGCAAAGGCGATGCTCCCAGAATTAAACCGGCACCCGATCTCTTTCTCGAGGCGGCACGGCAATTAAATGTCGAGCCATCTGACTGCCTTGTCATTGAAGATTCGCACAACGGCATGCACGCCGCGCATGCGGCCGGCATGGAGGTACTCGCCGTACCAAACCGGCTGACCAGTATTCTAGATTTTAGTCAGGCGGCGTGGTTTGCAGAATCACTCAGTGAGCTTATCACATCAGACACGGCACAGCTCGGATCTTAACCTGTCGTTCTTAAGCCACTGGCAATCGCATTGACTGAAAACTGAAGAGAATTCAGCAAAGCTGCTGTTTTTTCCTCATCGTCACCCTGCATCGCTTCTCGCCATTCACTCAGCAAGCGGATCTGCTGTTGGTGCAGCAGATACAAAGAAAACTCACGTGTCTCAAGTGTTCGTAACATCCTTGGACGGCGTTCTGCAAAGGGAGAACCAAAGACCTCGTCGATCATTTTACCGGTCAATTCAAACTCCTCGGTTATCATCGTCTGGAAAAACGTGCGCAGCTTCTTATCCTTCACTAGATCGGCGTATCCATTCATGAGTTTCAAGTCTGCACTTGCCAGATTGGTCTCCACGTTGGTGAGTAAATACCTCAAGAAAGGTGAAGTTTGCACCATCACAGTTAACTCATCAAAGCCCGCCCTATTTTCAGACTTAAGCTTTTGCAAGGCAGCACCTACTCCATACCATCCAGGCAAGTAATAACGAGCTTGAGTCCAGCTAAACACCCAAGGAATGGCACGCAAGTCATCTAGACTAGCACCGCCAGTACGGCGTGATGGTCGTGAGCCAAAGCGCCCATGCTCTAGCGCATCAATAGGCGTCGCCTGACGGTAAAATTCAATGAAACCCGGTGCTTCAATCAACTCACGATAACTCTTACGGCTGGCTGTGGATAGCCAATCCATAATCTCGCAGTAATCAGGTTCCCCTAATGCGGCAGCATCTTTTTCCTTGCTGTTAAACATCGTCACGCCGGCGACGCCAGCCATGAGCAACTCGAGATTATAAGTTGCATTGGATAAGTGGGAATATTTTCTCGGGATGACTTCACCCTGTTCGGTCACTCTCATCGCACCATTAAGGCTGCCGTGAGGTAAAGAACGCAGGAACCATTTCACAGGACCCGCGCCGCGACTAATCGTGCCACCACGGCCATGGAAAAACTCACAACGTGCTCCGGCCTCACTGCACGCCTCAGTGATCTGCGCTTGGGCTTTCTGTAGAGACCATTGGCCAGATAGCAGGCCGCTATCTTTGTTGCTATCACTATAGCCAACCATGACTGCCATTGTCTGTGGTCCGCTATCAGAGGTAATGTAATGCCCTTTGGGAGCGGTGGCAAAATAAGCCCTTACAATCTCACCGCCTCGATCGAGATCATCACCTGTCTCAAAGAGTGGACAGGCAGGAATGCTGCTGACCCACATCCCGTTTTTCCAATCTGCCATATGGCCCTCGCGTGCCAACAGATGGACGAGCAATAAGTCGGAGACATTTCTGGTCATGCTGACGATGTAGAGCCCGAAACATGCCTCACCGTACTTGCGGGCATGTCTTCGTAAAACCTTAAAGCAATCCATTACCTTGCCAATCTCACTCTCAGAATCTGCCTTCCAAGGGCGCCATGGACGTTCGTTTTTCAATTCTGTTAAGAGAAAATCGACCCGCTTCTCTTCACTCCATGATTCGTAGTCAGCAGCACCTTCAGCCCCAGCAATTTCAAGCATTTGCATGGCTGCCTTATCGTGGAATGGTGAGTTCTGGCGAATATCCAACGATGCCAAATGAAAGCCAAAAACCTGAACCAATCTGTGCAACGGATGGATGACATTGAGTGAGGTCGTAGATGCTCCTACTTCATGGAGTGTCTGCTCCATTAAATTGAGGTCAGCATCATAATCCTCAGCCAGCAGGTATGGCGCTCTGTTACTATCGATGAGTTTTTCACGCATGAGGTAACAGAGGCAACGCCATGGTTCACGTGAATGAATAGCTGCTATCTCTCGACCTTGATTTCCCTGCTCCTTGGTCAATTCCACCACTCTACGACTGAGGGCTTCAGGAACCTGAGCGGAGGGTGGCGATAGGGTTAAAATATCAGCAGCTTCACGCACCGCCTTGGAGTGAATACGCAGAGCATGTTTTCTGAGTCGGCGCAAAGTATCAGAGGTAACCTCAGCGGTAACTAGCGGGTGACCATCACGATCACCACCGACCCAGGTGCCGAATTGCAGCTTAGGGTAAGCAGATGCTTTGCGAAGCTCTGCAACATCCCAACCCACATTGACCCAGGCCGCTTCCAATGAGGCATCGAGTTTGGCAACGACCGAAGGAAAGACATCACGCAGATAATAAATGGTGTGCCGAAGTTCACCCAAGATACTTGGACGTGAGGCATGAATCTCGCCAGTATGCCAAAGTGTTTCGAGGCCAACCTTGATCGAGTTCATCACTGATGAGAGGCTTAAAGGATCATCCAGGCTACGATCCCAACGCACTAAATCCTTGTAAATGGCCAGATGACGTTCGCGGACCGTATGACGTTTGGCTTCCGTGGGGTGAGCCGTTAACACGGGTGTTACCTTAATTTCCTTTAACGCTTTGATGACCTGCTCTTGGCTAAAACCAGCCTCGTGAAGAGCCGCAATCACGCTTCCCCACATGCCACGCTCGGCGGCAACACCAAAGTCTCTTCGGCGCCTCTGTCTTACCACCGTAGCTGTGCGCTCCTCGACAATGTTAAGTATCTCAAAGCAAACAGCCTGAAGTTGAGCCATCGAGGCCATACCCTCTGTATCCATGGGGCGTTGCACCACTTGTTTTTCACGCCAGGGAATACTATCAGTGAAGTCTATTTCCTCAGTAAGAACCTCAGCAAGGCTATCCATCAAAATGCGCAGACGTTGCTTGAGGTCGATAAAACCCTGCTGCCGATAGTCTTTGTTGGCAACGGCAAGGTTGTTCTCAGGCTCTTGAGAGGTATTATTTGAATTCATATTATACAGCGAAAAAATAATAGTGATGAGCGCTACTGTCCAGAAAGATCATGTGTCCAGAGAGTCATGTTTACTGGTTTGATGCCTTGGGGGTTGTGGACTTGCTGCCGATGATGTAGAAATTCATCAGACGATGATTTCATTTGCAGAAGAAGCAGGCACCCACCGTGTTCCCGGTGAGTTGGTTACAGAAATGGAACAGATGTTCTCTAACGATGGAGGGCTGTCTGCGTCACCTGATTTTGAGTATCGACCACAGCAACAGCAAATGGCCATGGCCGTAGCTGAGGCATTAGACCAGCGCCACGTCCTGTGTGCAGAAGCTGGCACTGGAGTGGGCAAATCATTGGCCTATCTCATTCCCGCAGCAAAATTTGCGCTGGAGAGCGGTAGAAAGGCGATCATATCTACGCATACGATCAACCTTCAGGAACAGCTCATCAGCAAAGATATTCCGCTGGCTAACAAAATTCTTGGTGGCGGCATACATGCAGCGTTACTCAAGGGCCGCGGCAACTATCTCTGCCCACTCAGAATGAGGCGGGCCATGGACCAAGCAGGTGACTTATTTAGCACCAGCGAGTCCGAGGAAATGAAGGCGATCTGGGACTGGGCCGAGGGCACTAAAGATGGCACAAAAAGTGATCTGGATTTTATTCCCACACCGAAAGTCTGGGCCCAAGTTTGCAGTGATGGCGCCGTCTGCACACAGCGCACATGCGGCAGAAATGGTAACTGCTTCTACCAGCAAGCGCGCAAAGAGATGGAGGCTGCTAATGTGGTCGTGGTCAATCACACCTTATTTTTCTCCCTCTTTGTGCTCAACGAACTTCCTGAGGATGATTTGGGTTATCTCTTTGCCGATGACTTTGTCATCTTCGACGAGGCCCATACCCTCGAGCATGTTGCCGCAACGCAGCTAGGTTTACGGCAGAGCCATGCAGGGCTAAAGTTTGAGGTTCAGCGTCTCTACAACCCCAAAAACCGCAAAGGCTTACTGCGTGCGTTGCGCCATGCTGGATCAATCAAAGCAGCAGAAGTCGTATTGAATGCGGCTGATGATTTTTATGAGAATATCCAGCATGAGGTCGAGTTTGGAAAATTCAGCAAAGAATATCGAATTCGCAAACCTGACTTTGTTGAAAATACCCTAGCCGAACCCCTTCGCCGACTCTGGACCGAGGTCGAGCACGCTGCGGATGGACTAGAGAATGACTCCCCTGCCAAAGCTGAGCTGATGGATGGCGCCAGGCGCATGAGAGACATTCATGCCGGGGTTAGAATCTTTCTCGATCAGGAAGACGATGACAGTGTTTACTGGGTTGAAAAAGGAGGTCGTGAGGGTGATATGCTCAGCATTCACTCAGCACCCATCAGTGTAGCAGATCGCCTCAGAAGAATGATGTTTGGCCATGGGCGCACCTGCATCATGACAAGTGCTACTCTGAGCACTGGCGACAATGAGCTAAGCTACTTCAAGAAAAGAGTAGGTGCAGAAAGCGCTGTGAGCATCAAAATTGGCAGCCCTTTCAATTACAAAGAGCAGATGCAGATCTATGTCATTAAATCTATGCCTGATCCAAGTAGTGATGACTATGAGGATGCCCTCGTTCATTGGATCGGCCGCGTGCTAAAATACACAGAGGGAAAAGCTTTTGTGCTCTTCACCAGCTACCGCCTGATGCGCAAAGTAGCGGAAGCCATGGAGGATTTCTTCTATGATCATGATTGGCGATTACTGCTTCAGGGCGATGGTATGGCACGCCACAAAATGATCGAGGTTTTCCGCAAAGACACCAACAGCGTTCTCTTTGGCACAGATAGCTTTTGGGCAGGTGTCGACGTCCCAGGAGAAGCCCTCTCCAATGTGATTGTCACCAGATTACCTTTCGCCGTGCCTGATCATCCGCTCGTCGCCTCCAAACTCGAGGCGATCGAGGCTCAGGGAGGAAATTCTTTTGTCGAATACTCGGTGCCTGAGGCGGTGTTAAAATTACGCCAAGGGGTTGGGCGGCTGATTCGCACCGCAAAAGACAACGGCCTGGTCGTCTTACTGGACAACCGCGTTGTCACCAAGCCTTACGGCAAGACATTCCTCAATGCACTTCCTGATGCACCCATCAAGATTGTCACAGAGAAAGCTCAGTAGCGGGCCTGTTTACCCTAAGTCCTCAATCCGGAACACAACGGGCCTGGAGTTCACGCAGCTGAGCGCCTCGACCTTCTTCAAGGTTTCTTTGAGCAAGCCAAAGCGGCAGGTATGCAGCTGGAACACCATGTCTACAAATTCGGCGTCGGGCTCATCGGGATGAACCGGTGAATGCATTCCCGAAATACCAATCCCCGCATCTGCCAACAGATTGGCTATTTCTGCGACTACGCCTGGCTCATCGTTAACATCAAAACGCACGTAGTAAGGAGTTTCAGTATCTTCGATACTCATGACACTGCCTTCCTGCTGATAGGGAAGAAAACCTCGGTGGCTACCCTCATGCCGAAGCCCCAATGCCGCCTCAACAATATCAGCAACCACGGATGAAGCCGTCGGATCCTTACCGGCACCACGTCCATAAAATAGCGAATCTCCAGCCGCATCTCCTCGAACGGCAACGGCATTAAACACACCATTCACACTGGAAAGAATGTGGCTTTGGGGAATAAAGGATGGCTGCGTGCGAACCTCTATCACCCCTTTGGCGTGCTCATGCACTACACAGAGCAGCTTAACGACAAAGCCAAGCCGCTTGGCAAAATCTATATCTGTCGCACGCACTCTTTCAATACCACGCACATATACTTGCTTAGGGTCTACTGTAAATCCATAGGCGAGTGTCGCCAAAAGGATCGCTTTATGGGCAGCGTCCCAGCCGTTAACATCGAGAGTAGGATCAGCTTCCGCGTATCCTAATTGCTGCGCCTCACCGAGTGCCTCTTCATAGCCAAGACCAGCGTCTGTCATCCGCTCTAGGATATAATTGGATGTGCCGTTAATGATGCCAACCATCGATTGGATACTATTACCAACAAAAGAGTCTTGGACTGTTTTGATAATTGGAATACCGCCTGCCACCGCTGCCTCAAAATGGATTGGTGTATTAAACTGATTTGAAAGCTCGAATAATTCCTGACCTCTTTCAGCAAGCAGTGCCTTGTTACCAGTTACAACCGGCTTACCAGCACGAAGCGCAGCTGCCACAATATCAAAAGCGGTATCTGTTCCACCGATAAGCTCGACTACGATATTCACGTCAGGATCATTGACCACATCCTGCCAATTTGTGGTAAACTTATCCGCGGAGACTCCCTCAATTCTGACCTTATTCAAATCACGCACCGCGATCCGAACAATGTCGACCTGCACGTCACTCCGGTTAAAAATTAGCTCTGCATTGCGTTTGAGGGTCTCCCACACGCCGGTACCTACGGTTCCGAATCCTGCGAGTCCTATACCTAATGATTTTTTTGGATCGTTGCTCATGAGAATGATGGGTGCTTTGACCGCGTCTGTTCTGTATGATTAGGAGGCTATCCAAAAGATCAAAATGTATGATCGCTAAAATAATCCTCATTTTCATCACAGAAGATGGGTGTTTTGGGTATCCGCTCGGCAAATACCAATAATAGACGGATTGACAAACAAGGCCCTCATATGTGACTACTGTGTTCATATGTCCAATGACACGGTCAGTATTCCGCAGAAGCCACTCGTAGTTGGATCTGTGCAGAGCCTCAATCAGCTTGCCTGCCTTCAGCCAGTCGAGCTTGAAGCGCTATGCGATATACTCGAAGTCCGGCTCGATGGCATGCCCGGTCACCTCGACACCCTCAATATCGAACTCGATCGATTCAAAGACTTCCCCCTGCTTTTCACAGCGCGCTGCGCCAATGAGGGTGGTTTATCCGAACTCAATGTCGAGCAGCGGGCCCGTCTGTTGATGGAAGTCTCTAAAAGAGCCTCATGGATTGATGTAGAACTGGCATCGTATGCCGAGATGAAAGACACCTTGCATCAGATCAGGTCGCAAGGGGTTGGTTTGATATTATCTTATCATAATTTCACGGAAACCCCGCAAACATCTGAACTTCAACGCCTTGTCGATCTCAGCGAAGAAGCCGACATCATTAAAATAGCGGTGCACCATAATGAGGTTAATGATTTGGTACGCTGTGTGGAAATCCTCCAAAGTAACGATCATCCGATGTCTATGATGGGCATGGGGCAGCTAGCCCCCGTCTCGCGCCTTCTTTACGCCCAGCATGGATCTCTCTTGAATTATGGCTACCTCGGCAATACCGAAACAGCCCCAGGCCAATGGCCGGCAAAGCTTCTTCGTGAGGCGATTGCTAGCCTTGATCCGCTGAGCTAGGCAAGTCAGTCACGGCTGAACACCTGCACGGGTCCCACTCCAGGCCCACCCTGAACGCTACGCAATTTAGAGACTGCTTTCTTAAGGGCCTCAACCGCGGTATCCACATCCTCTTGTGTGGTGAAGATCGACAAGGAAATCCGCAAACTACTTTTTGCCTGGGATGCGGATATACCCATTGCGGTCTGCACATGTGAGGGCTGCTGCTTGCCTGTCATGCAGGCGCTTCCCGCGGAGCACTGCACTCCATATTCGTCGAGTAAGATTAAAAGCCCGGCAGCTTCACAACTATCGAAAGAGATATGACTGGTATTGGCTGTGCGGTGATCATGAGAACCGTTGATTTGAATATGCTCAAGCTCAGAGAGCAGACGCTGCTCCATATGATCTCGTAAGGCTGCCACACCGGCATGCCCGTCATCATCAAGGCGCTGCTTCATCAGCTCAGCGGCCTTACCCAGAGCCACAATGCCGGCAACATTCTCGGTACCGCTGCGCCGACCACCCTCTTGACCGCCTCCATGCAACATCGGCTCAAATTTCAAGCCCTCTCTGATATACATCGCCCCTACTCCCTTGGGAGCGTGAAACTTATGACCTGAGATCGAGAGGTAATCCACAGGGATTTCCCTGACATTGACCCTCGTTTTTCCGACCGCCTGAATAGCATCGGTATGAAACGCAACTCCTGCCTCACGCGCGAGCTGGCAGGCCTCGGCAATGGGCTGAATTACACCGGTTTCATTGTTTGCCCACATCACAGATGCCATAGCAGCATCGCCGCCGGCTATCGCCTTGGCAAAACCATCAAGACACAAACGACCATCGTTATTGACTCCGACTTTTTCGACTTTGAGATGATGCTGGTCTGCCAGAAACTCTGCATGGCGCAGAATCGCACTGTGCTCGATTGCACTGGTGATAATCTTTTGATCGCCCTGAGACCGCGAGGCAAGAAATGACAAAACCGCATTGTTGGACTCTGTGCCACAGCCGGTAAAAACGATCTCAGTCGGCTTGGCATGAATCAGCTCAGCCACTTGCTCATGAGCAACTTCAAGAGCCTTGCGCACCACCTTCGCCGCGCGATAGCCACTAGACGGATTATACCATTGGTCGGTGAGGAACGGCATCATTGCCTCCAGCACCTCTGGATGAACTCGAGTAGTGGCATTGGAATCGAGATAAATCACGCCGCATTACTAACCCGATGATGTTCTCACCGCAAGCCGTGATCTCGTATGCATCTGGCTGCCAAGGTCAATGAGATGATCTTTCCCGCACAGGAAACCTTGACCTCCATAGACTAAAGCATTAAAAGCCTGCCAGACATTCGGTATTTTCAGCCGATGAACCCACCTAGCCCATGACTCGCACATCCATCGAAGCCTGCGCCAAAGCTTTTGTTTTTGTCCTCTTTATCCTGTTTCTCTACTCAGCTTACCGAGTAGCAGGCATGATCGGCTGGGTATAAATCCTGGTTAAGATTCCTCAATGATGTTGAGCATCTTGATGGTAGCCTGAATAGCGGCTTCAGTCTGATCCGCGTCTAGACCACGCGTCTTGAACTTCTTGCCTTTGAAATCCCAAAGAATGGTGGCCTCCACCAAAGCGTCCGTATGTCCGCCGGGAGGAATATGCACTGAATAATCCTCCAGTGTTGGGTGATCTTTCTCCAATCTTGCGTAGATACTCCATAGAGCGCGGACAAATGCGTTATACTGGCCATCACCTGTGCTTGTTTCCTGGTAAAACTCACCTTTGATACGCAGACGAACCGTGGCCACAGGATTTAAGCCTTGGGTCAGAGAGAGCGCATAATTGACGATCTCAATATCTTGAGTCTCTGTATGTTCACCCAATACATCCGCAATGATAAAGGGAAGATCCTCTTTGGTAACACGCTCTTTTTTGTCACCGAGCTCAATGATCCTATCGGTAACGCGCTTCATGCCATCCTGGTCGAGACTGATACCGAGCTCTTCGAGGTTTTTCTGAATGTTGGCCTTCCCTGATGTCTTGCCTAATGCGTATTCACGAGTGCGGCCAAAACGCTCTGGCAACAGATCATTGTAATAAAGTTTATCCTTGGAGTCACCATCAGCGTGAATTCCCGCGGTCTGGGTAAAGACAAATTCACCAATGACGGGTTTGTTGGCCGGCACCCGAACACCAGAATAGGTTTCTACTATACGGCTTACCTTGTTGATCGATGACTCCTCGATATTGGTAGTCAATTTGAGTTGGTCGTGAACGACCCCGATGACACTGGATAGCGGCACATTACCGGCACGCTCGCCCATTCCATTGACCGTAGCATGGATACCGTGAACGCCTGCCTTGACGGCACTATAGACATTAGCTGCAGCAAGGTCGTAATCATTATGGGCGTGGAAATCAAACTTCAGCTCAGGATAGCGACTGACCATCTGCTGACAGAAATCATAAGCTTGATCTGGATTTAAAATACCGAGTGTGTCCGGCAACATAAACCTTTTGATCGGGGTATCCATCAGACCCTCTACCAGTGCATGCACATAGTCTGGCGAGTGAATCATACCATTGGACCAGTCCTCGAGGTAAATATTAACGTCGACATTTTGCGAGCTTGCGTAGGCAATGACCTCCTTGATGTCCTCAAGATGTTGCTCGGGCGATTTGCGTAGCTGCAACTCAACATGACGTTTGGAACCCTTGGCCAATAAGTTAATGACTCTTGCTCCAGCCTTGGCAATCCAATCAACCGATACTTTGCCATCAACAAAACCGAGCACCTCCACCGTGTCTAATAAATCATTCTTCTCCGCCCACTGGGTAATCGCCTGAACGCAATCAAATTCACCTTGTGAAACCCGTGCAGATGCAACCTCAATACGATCCACCTTCACATTTTGGAGCAGGATCTTGGCCATGCTCAGCTTCTCGTATGCAGAAAATGATACCCCAGATGTTTGCTCACCATCTCGGAGCGTTGTGTCCATGATTTCTATATGCATTTCTATGGTAAATGAGTGGTTTGGCATGACGCCTGATAGGCGCCCCTGCGCGGCAGCGTATCTATGTTGCCATACAGATCAAAGACAAATACTCAGATCAAAGACAAATACTACCGATCTTACTTCTCGTCTTGGTAAGGCAAAATACGGCCAATCTCGACACTACCAGAAAGCCAATTGAGTAGCTTATCAACGTCGGCACTGTCACCACGGATAGCTTCCAGTGAGCTCCAGTCAAGGTGAGGACGTGACTTAGCCATCGCCACACGTGTCACATCGAGCCTTTCCATCAATGCCTCCGTCTCACGAGGGTGTGCATTGATAATATTTGCTGGTCTTGGCAGGTCATCAAGAATCTCAGCAGTCAGCCCAAAGGTTGTCACCCCGATGCCAAAAGTAGCACTCAATTGACGAATAGAATCAGCTAGCGCCTCATCTTCAATGGGGGCAGCGTAAATGAGCTCCCCGCCTTGTGCCCATGAAGAAGCACTAAGTGCCTGAAAGAAATCTTCACGGAAACTGTGATGAGCTGGCAGAATGCGCAAACGCGCTGCGTGCATTCTAAATGGCGGCAAACCAAGCTGAGACTTCAAGTTGATCATCGCGCGCGCGTGCTCAACCTCTTCTCCGTTATCCCAATCTATCAAGATCATTTCGGGAAATTTCCAGAGGTTTCCAATCGGCGCATCAGCACCAAAGGGCTCTCTAAATGCAAAGGGAAACCTTCCGTTGACGTCACACCACTTGTTGACAATCGCGCGGAACTTACGAATCCGCATCATGGCATGGTCCACTTCCTCACCGTTACCTTCGATGTCATCAAGGCGCCCTTGATATTGAGAAAAAAGCTCCTGCGCTGTTGAGAGTGCTGGCACGGCAGCCGTGCGGCGGTAATACCCCTGACCCTTTTCCACCTTCGCAATAGGAGACGTCGGATCACAGGACATGATCGAAAAATGATACCTGAGCGAGGCGTCTGAATAATTGCCCTCAAGCTTCATACGCAGCAAACGAATCAACTCAGTTCCTTTGATCGCTTCCTTCGGGTTAGCGGGCAAATAATCTGTTAAAACGTCGGTCAGTTGATGGCGTAGGCTCATGATGTAGAAATAGTGCGAAGAGCTCTCGTGCGAGAGCAAAGACAAATTACATCCAATCCACATGACATCATTGGCTCAAGCCCCATTTTGACTTTTTGGGCGAAAAAGCGCATTTTGTGAATAACTCTGTTGTCCTGACCGTCCAAAAGGTTACATATCAAACAACATCACCATGCGGAACCATTTTTCAAAAGCCATCTCATTCCTTACCCTTTGTGCTGCCATACTTTCCGTTACCGTCGGCATCTCACCGATGGCTGACGCGGACACCAGTATTAAGATCAGTGCTGAAAAACTGCTAGAAGGCATACGGCTAGGCACGACTCTCCAGCACGGCAAGCTTGATGGTCACATTCGCAAAGATGGTAATCGCACCCCGCTCTCTTTGCATTTGAGTGGTGAAGACATCACTTTCCAGTTCCACACCAATAACACCTGGAGCGGCTTTCACATGCAGCTCAAAGAGGGTGAGGCCAAGCTCTTCGAAACTGAGCAGGGTAAAGCCAAACCCTTTCCTCCCCAAAAAATTGGCGAAGCCATCATTGGCAGCGACGTCACCTATGAAGACCTTTCACTGCGGTTCCTGTATTGGAAGGATGCCGAAATAGTCGGCGAGGATAAAATCAAAATGCAGTCCTGCTACAAGCTCCGCCTACTTAACCCCGGCAAGGATGGGCGCTATAGCCTCGTCTACATCTGGGTTCATAAAAAATACGGCGCTCTCATGCAAATGGCTGGCTACGACGCCCAAGGAAGATTGCTCAAACGCTTCCACGTCACCGACTTAATGACCGTCGACAAAATTCAGACGCTCAAGAAAATGAATGTCGAAACCTACCAGACAGGCACCAATAAAGTAACTGGTGTCACCTACCTCGAATTCAAAAAACCCA
>ENA-OQVM01001665-OQVM01001665.1-marine-metagenome-genome-assembly--contig:-NODE-1665-length-28546-cov-7.185535_pt1 | contig 28546 bp, 16 predicted proteins | sample MGYA00237776_ERZ505498 | MGnify/ENA primary metagenome ERZ505498 (study PRJEB26159, sample SAMN06265151) | marine metagenome | isolation source: Helgoland LTER site | place: Germany:Helgoland, sampling...
AAAAAAGCTGACAGTCTTTATGACTTAGAACAAGTTGAAGGATATGTCATTAGAAAGTGCCAAGAAAATGGCTTAGAAACTAGCTATGATGTAATGGCAGAAGAAATGCCATACTTTAAAACAATGGCGTATACTGAGTATGCAGGTAATTTTTACCTTCAACCTTTAAATTTTAAAATGCGTAACGAACAAATGATCGACGCTTGGCACGATAACGAAAGTGAAGTGCTAGACTATTCTTCTTGGTTAGTAAAAAAAGTTGTTGATAGCAACGCTAACAAGTATAAATACAGAAAAGAAGAATTGGACAGATTTCCTCCTAAGGACTATTTAATAATTTTACCGGGTTCTAACAAACTTAGAGAAAATGTTTGCTTAAATAGATTAAAGCACATTGTAAACACCCACGGTAATAATGTTTTATTCAAACCACACCCTATAACTACACACCAAATAATTGGTGAGTTAAAAGACTTTTTTGGTGAAGAGAATATTCTTCCTAAAAATGTAGACATGTACTACTACATGCAGAAAGCTAAAGGCGTTTATTCAACTCATATAAGTGAAAGCCCTTTGTTTGCTGGTGTATTAGGTAAAAATATAGAACCTGTGGATGTTTGGAACGATATACAGAGAGGCTCATTCTACTGCATAAATAGTTTCCTTTATCACAATCAAAAAAACATAGTAGAATACGTAAACAAAACATTTTCTAGTTACAAGTCTGGTATAATAAATCCAAACGTAGATAAAGACTGGAAAGCTAAAGTTGATAAATATATTAGCTACGTGTGTGAAAAAAGAGATAGATACAAAAACTGGTACATATCTTCACCAGCAAAAAAGAAGTAAAATTTTAATTAAATAATAATATTATGGCAACATATAAGAAAAAACCAAAAGCAATAGATTTAAAACCTAAGTCTATAACAGAAGAAGAGTTAAAAGTTATAAGAACTTTTGTTGAAACGTTAAACCAACTACAAATGAAAGTTGGAGGTTTAGAAGTTCAAAAAAATGCGTTAGTAGCGGAAGTTGCAAAAACCCAAGCTAATCTTTACAAGAACAATGATAAGCTGAAAGAAAAATACGGTGACGTTTCTGTTAATATTCAGGACGGAACTATAAAAGAGTTACCTAAAGATGAAAAATCTAATTAGAAAAATAAGTATAGGTAAAGACTATAAAAACGAAGCTATGCACTATTCCGTAGGCCAAGAGGTCTACGGTGGTCATACGATTTGTGATATAATAGAAGAAGATGAAAAGTTTAGTATTTACATTATGAAAAAAGAAGAGGTTTTGCCTTGGAAAGATTTTAATAAAAATATGGCAATAGCCGTAGAATACAATTTAGAATATTAATGCAAGGATTATTTAACTTTGTAGTTAAACCAAAAGGATCAAGATACAATAACGTAAAAAAAATAGGTGATAAAGAGCTCATATTAAACGCCGAGATATTTAGTCATCAGTACGTTAACAGAGAAGCTATAGTTGTTTCTTTGCCTAAAATTGTTAAAACAGATATAAAAGTAGGTGACACTGTTGTTATACACCATAATGTTTTTAGAAGATGGCACGATCAACAAGGTGTAGAAAAAAACAGCAGATCTTATTTTAAAGAAGATAAATATTTTGTTAATACAGATCAAATATTTTTATACAAACAAAAAGGTAAATGGTCAAGTCAAACTGATTATTGCTTTGTAAAACCTTTACAGTCAGACAATATATATGACGATAAAGAAAAACCATTAATAGGCGTTGTTAAATATACTAACAAGCATTTAAATATAAACGAAGGAGATTTAATAGGTTTCACACCTAATAGTGAATACGAGTTTGTAATTAACGGTGAGAGATTATACAGGGTTTTATCTAAATTTATTACAATCAAATATGAATATCAAGGAAACGAAAAAGAATATAATCCAAGCTGGACATAGAGCTGTTGATGAATTAATAAAGGTTGCAAAAGAGCCTATAGTAGAAACAGACGACGATATATCAGCTGATAGATTAAAAAACGCGGCTGCAACTAAAAAGCTAGCTATATTTGATGCTTTTGAGATATTAAATAGAATACAAGATGAGCAAGACATGTTAGATAATAAACCTAAAAAGGAAGAGGAAAAGTCTACTTTTGGTGGTTTTGCAGAAAGAAGATCTAAATAATGTACAAGCAAAGTTTATATAAGGTTATAGAACCTATTAAAATAAACACCATAAAAAGGCTTAACAAAAAAAAAGCCTGGAAGTATGGTTATAACAAAGAGCATGATCTAGTTGTTATAAGTAAAACCGGTAAGATCGGTGAGGTGTATAGCATACAGAATTTGAAAATAGCATTGCCGCAGGCAACTGATATTAATAAATTTAAAAGTGATAAGTGGGAGGTTACACCACAACCTAAAGCTTTATCTCGTTTAAAAACTATATTTGACTGGAAAGATATACCAAAAGATTTTAAGGAAAAACATATAGATTACATAGAAAAAGAGTTTAAAAGAAGAGAAGAAGGTTTTTGGTTTTATAACAAAGGAAAAGCTACTTACATAACCGGTACTCACTATATGTATCTACAGTGGTCAAAAATTGATGTTGGTCAACCTGATTTTAGAGAAGCAAATAGATTATTTTATTTGTTTTGGGAAGCTTGCAAAGCTGATACTAGATGTTATGGTATGTGTTATCTTAAAAATAGAAGATCTGGGTTTTCATTTATGGCATCAGGAGAGCTAGTAAATATGGCTACAATATCAAGTGATGCTAGATTAGGAATATTATCTAAAACTGGACCAGATGCTAAAAAAATGTTTACTGACAAGGTTGTGCCTATATCAGTCAACTACCCTTTCTTTTTTAAACCGATTCAAGATGGTATGGATCGACCTAAAACAGAATTAGCATATAGAGTTCCAGCTTCTAAATTAACTAGAAGAAAGATAGAAGCAGGTAGTGACGATCATGATTTACAAGGATTAGACACTACTATTGACTGGAAAAATACAGGTGACAATAGTTATGATGGTGAAAAGTTAAAACTATTAGCCCACGATGAAAGTGGTAAATGGGAAAGACCTAATAATATATTAAACAATTGGCGTGTTACAAAAACATGTCTTAGGTTAGGTAGTAGAATTATTGGTAAGTGCATGATGGGATCAACGAGCAACGCTCTTGATAAAGGAGGTGATAACTTTAAAAAACTGTATAATGGGTCAGATGTTACAAAAAGAAACAGAAATGGACAAACAAGTACAGGACTCTATAGTCTGTTCATTCCTATGGAATGGAACTACGAAGGATTCATTGATTCTTATGGACTACCTGTATTTGACACACCAGAAGAAGAAGTTAAAGGGCCTTATGGAGAATATATCGATACAGGTATCATCGAACACTGGCAGAACGAAGTCGACGGCTTAAAAAATGATGGAGATGCTTTAAATGAATTTTATAGGCAATTTCCTAGAACTGAAGAGCACGCTTTTAGAGATGAAACACAAAACAGTATATTTAATTTAGCAAAAATATACGAGCAAATAGATTATAACGAAGAGCTAAACGCACCATTAACTAAAGGTAATTTTCAATGGGTTAACGGTATTAAAGATACTAAAGTTATATTTTACCCAGATTCAAAAGGTAGGTTTAAGGTTAGCTGGACACCTAAGTTTGAATTACAGAATAGACATATAATAAAAAATGGAATTAAATACCCTGCTAACGAACATATGGGTTCATTTGGATGTGACTCTTATGATATATCTGGTACTGTTGATGGTAAAGGATCTAAAGGTGCTTTGCACGGGTTAACAAAATTTAGTATGGAAGATTGTCCTCCAAACTCTTTTTTTTTAGAGTATATAGCTAGACCTCAGACTGCTGAGATCTTCTTTGAGGACGTTCTAATGGCACTTGTGTTTTACGGGATGCCTATACTAGCAGAAAATAATAAACCACGTCTATTGTATTATTTAAAAAGGCGAGGTTACAGAGGTTATTCTATGAATAGACCTGATAGAACTTGGAACAAGTTGTCCACAGCTGAAAAAGAAGTAGGTGGTATACCAAACTCAAGTGAAGATATTAAGCAAGCTCATGCTGCTGCTATTGAAATGTATATACAAGATCACGTTGGTAAAAAGAGAGATGGATCCCACGGTGATTTATATTTTAATGAAACATTGCAAGACTGGGCTAAGTTTGATATAAATAACAGAACAAAATACGATGCTGCAATAAGTTCGGGATTAGCTATAATGGCTTGTAACAGACATTTATATAGACCACATGCAGACATAAAAAAACAAAAACTAAACATAAACATATCAAGATATAAAAACAAAGGTATGCACTCAAAACTAATAGATTAAAAAATGGCAGAATCAATATCAAAAGGTTATTTTCCAAGTCAGGTTGTTAGCGACTCTGAGAAGATCGGGCTTGACTACGGTTTAAAGGTTGCCAAAGCTATAGAAGCGGAATGGTTTAAACGTGATTCTGGTACTAATAGATTTTATAACAACCAAAACGAGTTTCATAAGTTAAGGTTATATGCTAGAGGAGAACAGTCGATACAAAAATATAAAGATGAATTATCTATAAATGGTGATTTGTCTTATCTTAATTTAGACTGGAAACCAGTTCCTATAATACCTAAGTTTGTTGATATTGTGGTTAATGGTATGGCCGAAAGAACATACGATATAAAAGCATATTCTCAAGATCCTTACGGTATGAGTAAGAGAACAGAGTATATGGAATCTGTAATGAGAGACATAGAAACTCAAGAGCTTATAAAGTTTGCTCAAGACTCTTTAGGTATAAACTTACAGGAAAATCCACCTGAAAAACTACCCGATAGTGAAGAAGAGTTAAGTTTACATATGCAACTTAGTTACAAGCAAGAAGTTGAACTAGCAGAGGAACAAGCCATAACAACTATATTAAATGGTAATAAGTTTGAAGAAACAAGAAAAAGATTATTTTATGATTTAACAACTATTGGTATAGCTTGTGTAAAAGATAAATTTACAACAGCTGAAGGTATTAAAGTTGAATACGTGGATCCTGCAAATATAGTTTACTCTTATACTGAAAATCCTTATTTTGAAGATATATATTACATTGGCGAGGTAAAAACAATACCTATAAATGAATTAAAAAAGGAGTTTCCTAATTTAGATGAAGAGCAACTTTTAAAAATAAAAAAGCAACCTAATCAAAAATCTAACTTTAGGTATACTACAGCTAGCACTAACGATAACAACGATAATAACACTGTAGAGGTATTATACTTTAATTATAAAACTTACATGAATGAAGTTTATAAAGTTAAAGATACTATGAGTGGTGGTAGCAAAGTTATATTAAGAGATGATACTTTTGATCCACCAATACAAGAAATGGTTGGTCAATTTGAGAAAATTGAAAGATCTTTAGAGGTTTTATATGAAGGAGCTTTGGTTTTAGGAACAGATAAATTGCTTAAATGGGAAATGTCTAAAAACATGATGAGACCTAAAAGTGATTACACTAAGGTTAAAATGAATTATAATTTAGTGGCTCCTAGAATGTATAAAGGTAAAATTGAGTCTTTAGTAAAGCGTATAACTGGTTTTGCTGACATGATTCAATTAACTCATTTAAAAATACAACAAGTATTATCAAGAATGGTGCCAGATGGTATTTATCTAGACGCTGACGGTTTAGCTGAAATAGATTTAGGTAACGGAACTAATTATAATCCACAAGAAGCATTGAATATGTTTTTTCAAACTGGTTCCGTAATAGGTAGATCGTTTACGTCAGAAGGAGATATGAATCCTGGTAAAATACCTATTCAAGAAATAACAAGTGGTAATGGTGGTGGTAAAATACCTGTGTTAATACAGAATTACAACTATTACATGCAGATGATTAGAGATACAACCGGCTTAAACGAAGCTAGAGATGGTAGTACTCCTGATTCTAGAGCTTTAGTTGGTGTTCAAAAACTAGCTGCTGCTAATAGTAACACCGCTACTAGACATATATTGAACTCTGGTTTATATCTTACAGCTGAATTAGCTGAATCAATATCATTAAGAATATCTGATATATTAGAATACTCTCCAACAAAAGAAGCATTTATACAAAAAATAGGTGGTCATAATGTTGGTACGTTAGAAGATATAGCTAGTTTACATCTATATGATTTTGGTATATTTTTAGACGTATCTCCTGATGAAGAAGAAAAATCATTACTTGAAAACAATATACAAGTTGCTTTAGGTCAGCAAATGATAGATCTTGAAGATGCTATTGATTTAAGAAATATTAAAAATGTCAAGCTTGCTAATCAATTACTAAAAGTAAGAAGAAAAAAGAAAAGAGAAAGAGACGAGTTGCTACAACAAAAAAATATAGAAACTCAAGCAAACGCTAATGCACAAGCTCAAAAGATAGCTGCAGAAGCTGAGGTACAAAAAAACCAAGCTTTAATGCAAAGCACTATGCAACTTGAAGAAGCCAAAATGATGCTAGATCAAAAGAAAATGCAACAAGAGGCTATAATCAAGAAAGATCTTATGAATCATGAGTTTATGATTAATATGAGACTTAAAAACATGGAGCTTAACATAGGTAAACAAAAAGAAACAAATAAAGAAGATCGTAAAGATGAAAGAACTAGAATACAAGCTAGTCAACAATCTGAGCTAATAGATCAAAGAAATAACAATAAATCACCTAAAAAGTTTGAATCAATGGGTAATGATAGTTTAGGTAACCTAGGTAATCTAGGTAGTTTTGACCCAAGATAATAATCGTTTAATTTTATAATATTATATTATGGCAGAAAAAGAAAAGCCGCAAGAGGTTGTAGAAGAAATTCAACCAGTTGCACAAGAACAAGCAGCAATCAAAGATAGTGAAACTATAACTGATGCTAAAATCGAAGCTCCTGTAAAAGAGGGTGGAGATATGAAAATGAAAGAAAAACCTAAAAGACCAAAGCAATTAGTCAATCAAAATGAAGACAACGATGCTATTAAGGTTGATCTTTCAAAAAAAGAAGAAGTTACTCCTGTAGAAGAAACAGAGGTAAAAGATACACCTGTTGTTGAGCAAGAGGTTAAAGAAGAAGAGCAAACTTCAGTAGTTGAAGAGATTACAAATGAAGAAGTTGAAGAGCAAACAGAGGAGCTACAAGAACAAGTAGAAGAAGCTGTACAAGAAGCTCAAGACACATCTGAACCATTACCAGAAAACATACAAAAAGTCGTGGACTTTATGAATGAAACTGGCGGAAGCTTAGAAGAGTATGTTAGATTAAATCAAGATTACTCTAAAAAAGATGATAAATCTTTACTTAAGGAATACTACAAGCAAACAAAACCTCATTTAAATGATGATGAAATTGGTTTTTTAATGGAAGACAATTTTGAATATGACGAAGAAATTGATGAGGAAAGAGATATTAAAAGAAAAAAACTAGCACTAAAAGAGCAAGTTGCCAGTGCTAAAAGCCACTTAGACGGGCTAAAGTCTAAATATTACGAAGAAATTAAAGCTGGAAGCAGGTTAGCGCCTGAGCAAAAGAAAGCAATTGATTTTTTCAACCGTTACAATCAAGAAGCAGAAACTACACAAAAGGTAGTTCAGGAACAACAAACCAACTTTTTAAATAAAACCAACGAGGTTTTTAACGATAAATTCAAAGGTTTTGAATATAATATTGGTGAAAAAAAGTTTAGGTTTAATGTAAAAGATAGTGACAAGGTTAAAAATGACCAAAGCGATATTAACAATTTTATTAAGAAGTTTCTTGATAAAAATGAAAATATGAGTGATGCTAAAGGTTATCATAAATCTTTATTTACTGCTAATAATCCTGACGCTGTAGCGAAACACTTTTACGAACAGGGCAAAGCAGATGCTATCAAGGATAGTATAGCTAAGTCTAAAAATATCAACATGGATCCTAGGGAAGCACAGTCAAATGTGATACCTACTTCTGGTTGGTCTGTAAAAGCTGTTCCTGGTGATACAGTTTCTGATTTTAAGATTAAGATTAGAAAATAACATTAACAATTTAAAAATTAAAAATTATGGCATTAGCTGGAACAGGCGCGGAGTTATCGCACTTAACGCCGAGACCGAATAAAACTTTATTTGGTTCAAATTATTTATCAATCGCTGGCAACGACTTTAATTTCACAAAACAATTCCTACCGGAAGTTTATGAAAAAGAAGTTGAAAGATACGGAAACAGAACTATTTCTGGTTTCTTATCTATGGTCGGTGCTGAAATGCCTATGGCTTCTGACGAGGTCGTATGGTCTGAACAAGGTAGAATCCACGTAGCTTACGACGATGTCGTAGGTACTGACGTTTCTGCAAACTTACTAACATTTTCTGCTGCTCACTTACTAAGCGTCGGTGATACTATCATCGTTAGCAAAGGTGGTGTAACGTTAAAATGTTACGTATCTGCTGTACCTAGTACAACTACTATAACTGCACAACCTTACACTGCTGCTGATATTTCAGGTATCGGCGCTGATGCTGTGACTGCTGTAAAAGTATTTGTTTATGGTTCAGAATATGCAAAAGGATCAAGCAACGCTGGTAACAAAAAAGATGCAACATTTACTTCTTTCTCGAATAAACCAATTATTCTAAGAGACAAGTACAGTGTAAATGGATCTGACACTGCTCAAATTGGGTGGGTTGAAGTTGCTACTGAAGCTGGTACTTCTGGATACTTATGGTACTTAAAATCTGAGCACGAAGCAAGAATTAGATTTGAAGATCAATTAGAAATGGCTATGATTGAAGCTGAGAAAAAAGCATCTTCTTCTGCTATCTCTGCTTCAGGTATTTCTGGATCTGAAGGTCTTTTTGCTGCTATTAGCTCAAGAGGATTAGTATACAACAACGCTGATTTTGATGACGGTATCTCCGGTGGAGTTCACGTTGGGCTTGCTGAATTTGATAGCATCTTACAAGAGCTTGACAAGCAAGGATCAATTGAAGAAAACATGATGTTCTTAGACAGAGCTACGTCTCTATCTATTGACAACATGCTTGCTGCTCAAAATTCTTACGGATCTGGTGGTACTTCTTACGGAGTATTCAACAACTCTGAGGAAATGGCGTTAAATTTAGGTTTCTCTGGTTTCAGAAGAGGTTCTTATGACTTCTACAAAACTGACTGGAAATACTTAAATGATTCAACTACTAGAGGACTTGTAGCTGATATTGAAGGTGTTATCGTTCCTGCTGGAACTTCAACAGTTTACGATCAGATTATGGGTAAAAACATCCAAAGACCATTCTTACACGTTAGATACAGAGCTTCTGAAGCTGACGATAGAAGAATGAAATCATGGATCACTGGTTCAGTTGGAGGTAACTATACAAGCGACGAAGATGCAATGAACGTACATTTCTTATCTGAGAGATGTTTATGTGTTCAAGCAGCTAACAACTTTGTATTGTTAAAATCTACTGATGGTATCCAAGGATAATCAATAGTACTTAAAAGGTAAGGGTGCTTCGGCACCCAACCCTTTTATTTTTTTTATAAACTTTTTAATTATATTATATTATGTCACAAGTAAAACAAGCCGTTGGAGTACCAGTAGGTACACAATGGGAAATAAAAGATAGAATTTACTATCTAACAACAAAGGAACAACCATTAGTTTTTTCTTTGCCTAGTAAACATACTAGAAGAAAACCATTATTATGGTTCGATACAGAAGCGGGTTTTCAAAAAGAATTAAGATACGCTACTAATCAACCATCACCATTGGTAGATGAACAAAAAGGTATGGCCACTTTAGGTCGTATAGTTTTTAGAGATGGTGCTTTATCAGTACCTGCAAGAGAGCAATCTTTACAAAAAATGCTTTCAATTTATCACCCTCTTAAAAATGTTATATATCAAGAACATAACGAGGTTGAGATAGCAAGTGATGACTTAGATTACATGGAGCTTGAAATAGAAGCTTTAACTATAGCTAAAGATTTAGATTTAGATATAGCTGAAGGTATATTAAGAGTAGAGCTTGGTAGTAAAGTCACAAAAATGACATCCAAAGAACTAAAAAGAGATTTACTTTTATTTGCTAAAAGAAATCCAGCTTTATTTATAAGCTTAGCACAAGATGAAAATGTACAGCTAAGAAACTTTGGTATTAAAGCAGCGGAAGCGAACTTGATTAAATTGTCGCCTGATAATAGACAGTTTACTTGGGCTAGCAACGGCAGAAAACTAATGACAGTGCCATTTGATGAGCACCCATATTCAGCATTAGCTGCGTGGTTCCAAACAGATGAAGGTTTAGAAGTCTTTAGTAATTTAGAAAAAAGATTAAAATAACAATCACTTATAGAGGTAACCATCTCTGTGAGGTGGTTACTTACTATAAAAAAAATAAATATGGCAGTTAGTGTAGATACAGTTTATCAAAGAGTTTTAGCAATAGCTAACAAAGAACAAAGAGGTTATATAACACCTCAAGAGTTTAACTTGTTTGCTAATCAAGCTCAATTAGATATATTCGAACAATACTTTTATGACTTGGATCAATTTTTAAAAATGCCTGGCAATGATTCGGTTCATGCAGACATGGTAGATATTATTCAAGAAAAAATAGATATATTTGAAAAATACAGAGCAGCCGTAGTTATGGCAGACGGTGGTGTAGGTACTTTACCAGATCATTATCGTATGGGAGAATTATATACTAATAAATGTGGTAGTTATGTTGAGATTGACAAAATAAATCAAAACGAAATACATCACATATTAGCATCCCCATTAACAAACCCAACAACAACATATCCTGTTTATGTTAGAAACTCAGGATCAACAGCTGTAAATAGAAAAAGATTAATACAAATTTATCCAACAACAATAGGTGCAAGTGACACAGTTGTGTGTAACTATATAGCTAAGCCAATTAAAGTACAATGGGCTTATACTACTGTTTTAGATGAAGCTCTTTACAACGCTACACTTGCTGTAGATTTTGAGCTACATGAGTCTGAAGAGTCTGAATTAGTTATAAAGATATTAGAACTAGCTGGTATAACGATAAAAGATCCTCAGCTTTATCCAATAGCCGCTCAAGAAGAAGCACAAAACGTCCAACAAGAAAAATAACAGAACATGCCTTTATTCACAGGAACACAACAGCAATATTACAACAACGCAATTCAGTTTACGGTAGATTCTACTATAAACTCAAACAGTTATGTTACATTAACGTTTAGCCCTTTACCAACAGTTGAAGGTGATTTTGATGTATTTATTAACGGAGATCAATTAAACGAAAGTTTATATTCATATAACAGCTCTAATGGTAGAGTTACATTTGTGTCTAGTGCTAATCCTGCTGTTGGTGCGGTTGTAATAGTTAAACAAAGATCACTAGAGGAGAGTTTAGGTAATTACGAGCATATAACGTTAAAAGATATTGTTCAAAATTTCATAATAACATATGTAGGTGAAGACAAGCTGTTGCCAAAAGCAAGAAGAACAGATGTAATGTTTCACGCTCAAAGAGGTATTCAAGAGTTAAACTACGATACATTAAGATGTGAAAAATCACAAGAAATAGAAATACCACCATCTCTTAAAATGAAGTTACCTCACGATTATGTTAATTACGTTAAGGTAAGCTGGAGAGATAGCTCTGGTATTGAAAGAATAATATATCCTGCTTATAAAACAGGTAACCCAACCGCAATACTTCAAAGCGATGATTTTGAATATGTTTTTACAGACGGTGGTGAAATATTACAATCATTTGAATCAGAAACTTGGAAACAATTTAAATTAACAAGCTCTTCAAATACTTCAGACAACCCTAGAGATGATGATCAATACGACGCTACTTTAGCACAAGGTAGAAGATATGGTTTAACACCTTCTTACGCGCAAGCAAATGGCGTATATTACATAGATCACGCTAAAGGTTTTATACATTTTAGCTCTGATTTAAATGATAAAATAATAACACTAAAATATATAAGTGATGGATTAGCTGTTGATGGAGATTCAGTTGTACATAAATTTGCTGAAGATGCAATATACAAATACATGATACACGCTATGTTAGCGGCTAGAACATTAGTTCCTGAGTATTTAGTAGCAAGATTTAAAAAAGAAAAGTTTGCCGCTATAAGAAAAGCAAAAATAAGATTAAGTAATATAAAAGCTGAAGAAATTTCTCAAGTATTAAGAAATAAATCTAAGCAAATAAAACACTAACACATATGCCAGATATTAAACATCACTTCCGTTTAGGTAAAATGAATAAAGACCTGGACGAAAGATTAGTACCTAATGGAGAGTACAGAGACGCTCTTAACATTGAGATTTCTACATCTGAAGGTAGCAATGTTGGTAGTGTTCAAAACATTAAAGGTACAACGCAAATATTAGGTAAAGTGTATGACTCGAATAAAAAAGTTATAACTGATAATTGGAATACAGATAGCTTTGGTTTAACTAACGCTATTTGTGTTGGTACTAAACTAAATAACGAGCACGATAGAATATACTGGTTTATAAAAGCTGACGAAGCCGATTGCATAGCCGAGTATGATGACGCTAGCGGTGTAATATCACCGGTGTTGGTAGATACAAATAACATACTTGATTTTAAAGCAAGTACATACATAACAGGTATAAACGTTCTAGATGGTATGTTAATGTGGACGGATGGTGAAAAAGAACCTAAAAAAATAGATATAAGTGTTTTTAAATCTGGTTGTAGTTCTGATTTTACAACACACACTAAATACACTGGTCAAATAATAGCTTCTTCAGATCTAGCTTCTTCTTCTAGTTTTACAGAAGAACATATAACTGTAGCTAAACAAGCGCCGATGGGTAAACCAACACTAGTAATGAGCTCTTCTACAAGAGGTGGTATTGGTACAGGTACATCTACAGTTGTTATAAGTAATGCTGTTAATACAACTTTCACAGATACAGAAGGTGTTGCTAAAGACGCTGGGACTGTTTTAAACTTAACTTTTTCACCACTACCAAATTGGCAAGCAGGTGATATAATAACTTGTACGTCTATATATGAAGAATTAGGACAACAAGAAAATCTTGAAATAAAACTATTAATAAATAGTATAAGTGCATCTAACGTTTTTAATTGTACAATACAAAGTATACCAGTTGAAATACCTTATGTACCATTAACATGGGAAGCTATACTAAGTGAAGAGGGTGTGCTTTTTGAAAAGAAATTTGTAAGCTTTGCTTATAGATGGAAATATTACTCTGGTGAATATTCTACGTTTTCACCTTTTAGCGAATTAGCTTTCTTACCTGACACTTTTGAATATTTATCTACCAACGGTTATAACGATGGTATGATAAACAACTTAAGACAATTATCAATAAACATAACAGAATCAAGACCTATTGACGTAGAAGAGGTTGATATACTATATAAAGAGACAAACAATAGTAATGTATATGTCGTAGACACGCTTAAGTACGCTTCTGATGGCACTTTTCCAACAGAGTATAAGTTAGAGTCAGAAATAATAAGTAAAGTTGTAGAGTCTAATCAAACACTTCGCCCTTGGGACAACGTTCCAAGAAAAGCTACCGCTCAAGAGGTTACAGCAAATAGACTTATATACGCTAACTACTTACAAAACTACGATATACCTGATTTTAACTTACCGAATATCAGCATGAGCATTTCACAAGCTGCTATTACAACGGTTAAAGAACCTCAGTTATCAATAAAATCACTTAGAACTTATCAAGTTGGTGTTGTTTATTTAGATAAATACAACAGACAATCACCTGTTTTTACTAGTGCAAACGCTTCTAAGCAAACAAGTAAAGATTACGCTAAAACAGTAAATAGCATAAATGTTAGTTTAAGTAATCAACCACCAGACTGGGCTACGCATTTTAAATACTACATAAAAGAAACTTCTAATGAATATTACAATTTAGCTATGGATAGATATTATCTAGCTGAAGATGGTAATGTTTGGTTAAGCTTTCCTTCATCTGAAAGAAACAAAGTAGATGAAGAAACTTATTTAATATTAAAGAAAAAACATGACTCTGATGATTTTGTTGCAACAAAATCTAGATATAAAATACTAGATATATCTAACGATGCACCTGATTTTTTAAAGTTAAAAGAAAGAGCCATAGCAACTGGTGATGTAGAAGCTAGAACTTCAGGTATACCTCAAATAGGTAGTGTGTCGTTTGAGTTTAGAGGTCCAAATCCTCAAACTAATCCTAGCTTTGGTGAAGGTTTTTCATCAGACGCTGTTATACAAATTGCTAATGGTGGTGTTAAATCAGATAAATACAAGGTTGTTAGTGGTGGTCCAACTGGTGATACAGACGATACAGGATCAAATGATCAAAAAGAACATATATATAAAGTAACTTTAGAAGAACCTATTAAAGCTGGTGATACTATGGTTTCTAGTATATCCGCTGGTGATAGCTTTGAAATTGTATTATTTGAAGAAAAATTTGAAAGAAAAGCTGAGTTTTACGGTAGATTTTTTGTAAAAATAAATAGAGATAGTAATTTTGATACTAATATTATAGCTTCTTTTCCAGAAGAAGATGAGCAATTTGGTATAATAGAATCTAGAACTATTTTTGGTAACGCACAAAACACGGGTGCTGGCTCTGATAAACAAGAGGCTTCTTGGTTTGATACAGCAGATAGAAGACGAAGTAGATGGGTTACACAAGAAAATAATGGCCATCCAAAGCTTGGTCAAAAGAAAATGACGTTTTATTTTTGCGGATCACCAAAAAGTAGATCAACATCATTTGATAAATCAAACACTATAAATAACTTTTTAAAATTAATAGAACTACAAGGTACTCTTTTTAGATTTAAAGGTAGTCAATCTGATGCGTTAAGTCCAATATATGAAATAACTAAAAACGCACAAGAAGATAGAGGGTATAGATATAGAAGAACATCTGGAAAAAGACATCAATCAGCAAAAAGAAGACAATACAACTTAGAGTTTAAAAAGAAAGACAGTACTGATGGTTATACTGATCCTTTTAGATATCCAACTAGCGGTAATCCAACTAATTATATTAGTGAAATACAAATAATGCAAAATGTTGTTAGTGCTGATGTAGAAGTTTTAACATCTAGTAATCCAGCAATTTGGGAAACAGAACCTAAGGAATCAGCTGAGTTAGATATTTATTACGAAACTGGTTTGTCTAGACCAATATCACAACATGGTTCAGCACATGTTTTAGACTTTAAAAATTGTTATTCGTTTGGCAATGGCGTTGAGTCTGATAGAATAAACGACGATTATAACGCACCGCGCATAGGTAAAGGTGTTAAGGTTTCTGCTGTTTTAGACGAACCTTATAAAGAAGAAAGAAGAAAGAATGGTTTAATATACTCAGGTATATTTAATTCAACTAGTGGTATTAATAGGCTTAATCAATTTATACAAGGTGAAGCTATAACTAAAGACTTAAATCCTCATTATGGTGGTATACAAAAGTTACACGCTAGAAATACAGACTTAATAGTACTGTGCGAAGATAAGTGTTTAAAAGTTTTAGCTAATAAAGACGCAATATTTGAAGCAAACGGCAACCCACAATTAACAGCTACTAATAAAGTTTTAGGGCAAGCAGTACCTTTTATAGGTGAATACGGTATATCAAAAAACCCAGAGTCTTTTGCTTCATATGCTTATAGGTGTTATTTTACAGATAAATCAAGAGGCGCTGTTATTAGATTGTCAAGAGATGGTTTAACGGCTATATCAGATGCTGGTATGGAAGATTTCTTTAAAGATACTTTACCAGGTTCAACATTAATACTAGGTAGTTACGATGGCAGTAAAGGTTTATACAATTTAACTTTAGATGGTCAAACAGTTTCTTTTGATGAAAAAGTAAAAGGTTTCCCTAGTTTTAAATCTTTTGTACCTGAGGGTGCTTTGTCTTTAAACAACAAATACTATTCTTTTAAAACAGGCGAATTATTTGTACATGAAAATGATATTAGAAATAATTTCTATGGAGTACAGTATGAATCATCTGTTACTCTTTTAATAAATGAAATGCCAGAAACTATTAAAGGTTTTAAAACATTAAACTATGGTGGATCCTTATCAAGAGTTTATACAAATGATTATGACAATGCTACCTCTACTAATACTAAGGGTTGGTACTGTGATCATATACACACGGACACTCAACAAGGTTTTATAAAAGAGTTCAAGAAAAAAGAAGGTAGGTTTTATAATCACATTAAAGGTGAAGCTACAACGTTAGAGAATTTAGATTCAAAAGAATTTAACGTACAAGGTATAGGTCAATTAACAGCTATATCTGGTGATCTAGCTCTTAGTGATAAAACAGTTACAGTTAATTTAACTGGTATAGCTAATACAACAAACCCAGGAGCTACGTTCGACGTTGAAGTTGGTACAGAAATACATAGCACTAATTCTAGTGTAACAATACTAATAACACCTGACACAGGTTCTACATTAACGGCTAGTGATTTAAGCGTAAGCTCTACTGGCGCTAACGTTGATAGTGTTAGTTTTGCACAAAGTGGTTTAAATGTAATTGCTACGGTAAACTTTACAGATGGTGTTAACATGCCGTCTAGTAACTTAGCTATTAATTTAGCTGTAACAGGTGATGGGGTTTTAAATAAATACAAGTTAGAAAACTTAGCTATAATAGATCAAAGTGACGGCAACATAACACAAACAGTTAGTTATGCTAGTTCAGGAAGCAACGAAACAGCAAATCCAAGTGGTAATCAACTGGGTTATCAAGCTAACTACACTACACAAAACACAGTAGCTACTGTTACTATAGATTTAGCTACAGGTTATAACTTTAACGAACAGCCTAGCTTTAAAATAACAGTAGAGGACAATGATCCTGAAAGCTATTATGTTATAACACATCAAGATAAAGATGTTAGTGACAATAATATAACTATTGGTGTTGGTGGTAAAGTTTTAGCTGATGTAGACAAAAGAGTGTATACTGTAGCTTATAAATTCCCTGCACAAGATACAAATAAAAACGAAATAATATTCCACAGTAAGTCTGTATTGGAAAATGCTGCTGATGTAAACAAAATAAGTGGATATGATTTAGTTGGTGGTAACACCGTGGGTAGATTTGCTCAAACAAAAGAATTAAAAATATTTGGAGCTATAGGTGCTGACTTTAGAGTTAAAAACTTTACAACATCAACAGCTAGTACATCGGGATCTAGCACAACTTTAACTTTAACAGCTGTAAACAACGACATTAAAGTAGGTATGTTGGTTACTGGTACTGGCATAAGTGGTACTGTAACTGTGGCCGGTGTAAATGGCACGTCTATAACATTAAGCACAGCACAAACAATTAGTAGTACTACTATAACATTTTCTGAATGGTGGAATGGAACAACGTTTGTTGGATCTGAGACTGATTTAGAAATACCTTCGACTGGGTTTTCTTTAGTATCAATACCTTTCTTTGAAACTACTGTTTCTAAAAGATATTATATACTTATTGAAGCTATAAGTCCAACAACTTTGCTACCTATAACACCATCAAGCACTGGAGATCCTGTTTTACAAGGAAATGTATACAGCTCTTCTAATGTTGTTCAAAACCCATTTTACATAAATCAACTTGCGAATGTAGATTTAACGCTAGGTATGGCAGCAACTGCTGATTTCACTGTAACATCTAGTAATATTACAAAAACATATATAGCTAATTTGCACACAGACGAAGACTCTGACGTTGCTAGTTTTAGCTTAAGCTTAACAGCAACAGCTACTGGAAATATTACAAAATTAAGAGATCCAGAAATAGAAGACTGGTCTAACTACTTATCTACAAATTCTGATGATATAGACTTGTTTTCAAATGGTTTTGAGTTAGACTATCAAACACCTATAATAGCTATAAATAACACTGTATCACCTAAAACAATAAGTATAACTAGTGACATGCGTGTTAATAAATACGGTAGTGACGACTTAACATCTAACCTAGCTATTAATAACTTTGCCTCTGTAACTGGTGGATCTGGTGGTGGTGGTTCAAGGTTATATACACCTACAGTTACTGGATCGGGTGGTGGATTAATACTTGGTCAACACAGAGCAACGTATAACGATGGTAACGGAAATAGTGGAACAGCAGCTAAAAACGTATTAATCGGAACAGCAAGTGGAACTAACTTAACTAGTGGTACTGGTGTTATGTACGGTAACTTCTATAATAACGGATACAATGATATATCGTTATCAATATCAGCTACACAAGCATCAGCGTTCCATCAAGTAAGTGGATTAACAATAACTAAAACAAGTTTAGTAGGTGTTGCGCCGTCACAAGATTTACATTATAGTTGGACAGCTCAATTAGACGAACAAATTGATTCTGCGTCTGATATGACTTTCAATATAGCGGTATCACTTGCTCAAGAACCTTAATAGATAAAACATGCCAAATATAACAATGACATTTCCGCACATACAAGATTCAGTACAAACTGGTGATACGGCTTATTATCAAAACACTAGTGGTACTATAGTGCAAATGGGTGCGGTTACAGCCGTTACTGAAACTAGCGTAAGTTGTAATATAGGTGGTTTAGTTACTAGACCTACTTCCAGTGACTTTATACTATTTAGTAAAGATAGTAGAGGTAACACTTCCTCAATAAGAGGTTACTTTGCTGAGGTTAAAATGAAAAACGATGCTACCACAGCTTGTGAACTATATGATGTTGGTAGTGAAATCTTTGAATCAAGCAAATAATGTGTAATTATAATAATAACTTAAAACTAATAAAAATATGATAGGTGCAGCAATGGGTGCGGCAAGTGGCATAATTGGAGGACTTACTGGTATAGCTGGTGGGTTAATTGGTGGAGGAAAACGAAGAAGAGAACAAAGAGCAGCTCAACAAGAATTTAACCGCAACAAAGCAAGATATGAAAACTTAGACACTAGCAATTTAGCTACTGGTCTAGAAAACGCATATGAAGACTTAACAGTTAATACACAAGCTGCAGATTTTGCAGCTCAACAACAACAACAAGCGTTGTCAAACACAATGGGTAGTATGCAAGGTGCAGCTGGTGGTAGTGGTATTGCTGCTTTAGCACAAGCTATGGCTGGTCAACAATCACAAAACTTACAAAAAGCTTCAGCTAGTATTGGTATGCAAGAATCATCAAACCAGATGAAAGCAGCTCAAGGAGATATGACTGTTCAAAGCATGGAACTACAAGGTGCTCAACAATCTAGAGCTGCAGAGTTAGATAAAACAGAAACATTACTAGGTATGTCACAACAAAGACTTGGCGCTGCTAATCAAGCTAGAGATAAAGCAACACAGTCTTTAGTGTCTGGTATAGGTAGTCTTGCGGGTGGAGTTGGAAGCGCGGTTGCAGGAGGTGCAGGAATCGCTGAAGAAGGCGCAGGTTTTATGGGTAAATTAAAAGCAGGATTAGGATTTTAATATAAAAAAACATGGCAAATCAAAACTTAATTAAAGGAGCATATATGGGACCGCAAAACGCGGGTATAGCTGATTTATACTTAAACAGCATAGCTAAGAAACAAGGTAGAATGCCTGGTAGATATGGTGGTAACATACCTGTACCATACGGTGCTATGCAAAAATTCTTAAATAAAAAAGTTGATACTTACATAGATAACTTACCGCCTGGTTATGAAGTTGAGAAACTACCTGCGTACATGAGGCAAGGTGTTACTAATTGGTCTAAAGATATGCAGTTACAAGCTGGTAATTTTGCTAGATTAATGAAAAAAACAAAACCTGGATCTGCTGAATATATAAACGCTAACTCTATGTTTAATGATGTAAAAAATCAATTTAAAAATATAAGCTCAAATTTAGATCAGTTTAAAGCTTCTAAAACAGAATTTTTAAAAGACTATGATAGTAAAACAATATCAGAAGGAGCTAACACAGATCAATTAAAATTACTTTATTCAGGTCAGCCTAGCTACAGTTTAATAAATGGTCAAGTAAAATATCAACTTGAAGACGGAAGCATGGTAGACGGCAATAACCTACCTAAATATTTTAACAAAAACTCTGATGGTGCTAATAAGTTAATGCAACTTAACGAAGCATCGTATAAATCAGGTCGAAACTGGGATAGTTACACTAGATCAATGTACGAAAGAAAAGTTAGAAATGTTGTACAAGAAAAAGGTAGAGAAGGTTTACTATCTTTAGCTACAGATAAGTTCTTAGATGCGCCTATAATAGCTAAGGATCACCCTAACGGCTGGTTATTACAAGAAGAAAATCACGATCAACTTGAACAGTATGTTATAGATCAATATGTTAATGGTATGGAAGAGGCTGCTGGTCAAGGTTATCAAAAAAATCAATCATCTTCAAGTGGTGGTAGTAACTCATCTAAGTATAGTGCTAACGTTAGTAACCCTGATCAATACTTTAGTAATGATAAAATAATGGATATTCAAGGCGAATTTGGTCCATCAAGCAATCATTCAATTGAATCCGCGGGTGAAGACGGAATGTATGTATTAACAATTAGACGACCTGGTTCTAGTAACTGGGAAAGAACTATTGACATGAATAACCCTACTGACGAAACAAGAAAATTCTACAACCAATGGTTGGGAGTAAACACATCATCTAGTATAGATCCAAACTCAATATAATATGGAAGAACTTTACAGACAACTATATGCTAAATATAGTCCAGGTCTAAGTGAAGAAGAGTTGAATACTAAACTTCAATTTGCTTCTGAACAAGATCCAGAGGAGTGGATCAATGCGTTTTATCAGAAGTACACAGGCTCAGGTCCGAGCGAAGAACAATCAAACTACATATCGAATTACATGTCTGAGAACAAATCATCTACTGATTTAGTTCAACTACCTAGCGAAGCTGAACCTAGTTGGATGCAAAAATTATTTGGTCAATCTGACTTTAGAGACGACCAAGCTACCGTAGGTGAATTTGAAGGGGAATCGTTTGACCTTTTGATAGATCCTAGTAAGTATACTAAAAAAGATTTAGAAGCTTACGTTAAACTTAGAGATGAATATAACAAAGTAGGTCCTAGTAAAGACATGCAGTTATATACTAAGAATTATGAAGAAAACTTAAAACAATACGGTGATAAAGCTTCAAATCTTCAAGAGATGTGGGCTGGTTTAAAAGCTGTTGGAAGCACTGTTTCACTAAAAAATCCATTTGGAGCTATAGATGATATAGCTGTTGATTCTTTTTTAAGACCAGTAAGAGTAATGTATGGTTCTGAGCAAGTTGAAAAAGTTATTGGAGGTACTACCGTTGCAGCGGGTGCATCTAAAAAAGGTAAACTTCCAGCAAAACTTCTTAGAGGTTTAGGTGGTGGTTGGGCAGTTGCTCAAGGATCTGGTGATTCAGCTTTGCAATTACATACTTTAATAGCGGAAGAGTTAGGCGATGACTACACAGCGGAACAATTAGAATCTTTGTTGGGTGATGAAGAAGCATTTATGAAAATGAGAAGATCTGCGGCAATTAAAGGTGGAACAACAGCTTTAGTAGATTTTGCATTTATGAAATTAAGTATGGGTGCTGGAAAAGGAATTAACAAGTCTTTAGCAAGAGCAAAAGTACCTGGGTTTGTAAGAAAACCAGCTGCAGTTATTGGTGCTATGCAGGTAGAAGGTGTTGGTGGAGCAACGGCTGAAGGAGCTGGTCAAGTTTTTACTAACCTAAGTGAGCAAGATAGAAAAACAGGTGAAATGGATCTTGGCAAAGCGGTTAAGGATGTTGATGGTGGTGAGCTAGTTATGGAATATTTTGCTGAACAATTATTCGGTGGAATAACCGGTGTAGCTGGTGTAAGAAAAGGTGTTGGTTCATACAGTATAAATGGTAATCCTCATAATGAATCTGATTTTAGAGCTATAATGGACGGTATGAGTGATGAAGATATAGCTAAAGTATCTTTTGATATTAAAAATGATGATACTACCGCTGAATTATTTGAAAGTAGAAGAAAAGATGGTTTTATAAAAAACAACTTAGATACCAGGGTTACTGAAGAAGGTGATAGAACAAAACTTTTTGAATTAGAAAAAGAATTACAAGAGCTAGAGTCAAAGGGTTCAGTAACACAATCTCAAAAAAATGAAATAAGTAATAAAAAATCTGAAATAAAAGATATAACTAATACTTATTTTGAAAAAAATAAAAGTTTAGAAGAAAATAAAGAAATCACAAACCAACAAGTATTAAAAAAAGCGGTTGGATCAGACATAGCTGAAGCTATGGGTGGTAAACAAGAGGTGCTTCAATACGATCAAGTTGTAGAAAGATATGGAGAAGATGCTGGTAGGCAAGCTGGTTTTATAGATCCTAAAACTGGTAAAGTTATTGTTAATAAAACTGTAGCAATTGACGGTGAAGGTAATCTTAACGTTGCCGGTCATGAGTTTATACATCAAGCATTGAACGCTAGGTTAAATGGAAAAGACAAACAAGCTAGTGAAGCTGCACAAAAAGCTATAGAAAGCTTTAAACAAAAGATGGCTAAAGACAATGCAGATATTCATGCGATGGTTTTAGATAACTTCAAAAAACTAAACTACAGTAATGAAGAGGTTACTGGTGTAAATGCAGATGAGTATTTAGCTCAACTATCAGACTTAATGTCTAAAGACAAAAGTATAGCTAGAAAAATACAAGGTAAAGGTAGAATAGAATCTTTTATAGATAGTGTTAAAGATCTTATATCAGATACGTTAGGTATACCAAAAGCAGAGCTTAACTTTAAAACGGCAGATGATGTTACAAACTTCATGATAGCCCACAACAAAGCTTTTACTAATAAAAAAGCCGACACAAGGTTTAGAAAATTTACTAGTGAAAAAGTAGCTTCGACAGGTAAGAGAAAATTTAGTAAAGTAAATTTAGATCAAGCTGCGGATCCTGGTCCTATAATAGATGCTTTAACAAAAGGTGCTAAAACAAAAGCTGAGTTTCAAAGTCCTAATGGTGGGTTTGGCCAAGTTTATGAAGCTATAATAAACGGAGACTTAGATAAGTTATTTGGATCCGGTCTAAATAAGCAACAAAAAGATTTAGCTAGAGAAGAACTAGCAAACAGGTTAGTTAACTACGATTCAGCAAAAACACCTAGTTTATATAAGTGGTTTGGTAGTAATATAGTATATGCTAAAAGAGAAGCTAACAAAGCTTTAGCTATAGAAGCTAAAAAAGATAGACAGACTAAAAGTATCGATCAAGCTAAGAAAAATACTGAAGGTGATTCTTTTGCTACTCAAATAGAAGACACCACAGAGTTAACACCTGATGAAATACTAGATGCTAAACTTGCTAAAGAAAGAAAAGCTAAACAAGCTCCTGTAAAAGTAAAAGAAACATTGAGAAGAAAAATGGGCTTTGAAAGAAATGGTAAAGTTCATAATAGAATTAAAAAAGCTATTAAAACAAATATTCTTAGAAAAATGATGGTTACAAGATCAGCGTTAAAAGAAGATATAGCTACTGGTCAATACAAGAAAGGTGATAAAATAACTGAAGCTGTTGATATAACAGATTTAAGATGGCAAAAAGAATTAAATAAAAACTTAGGTTTTGATCTACAAGAAACTATGTATGAAGTTATGGGTAGAAGCACTGTAGATTATACTAACTTTTTAGATAAATTTATAGTAGAAGCTTTTGACATGATGGATCAAAACAATATAAACAAAAGATATAAAGATCTTGTTGTTAAAGTTGTTGATAGACAAAGCTCAAAACAATCATCACTAGATAAGAATGTAAAAAGTAAAACAGCTGGTAACGCTTTATTTAAAAAAGCTAATAAAACTAAAGAACAATTAGTAGATTACTTTTTAAAACGTGGTAGAAAAGAAAGTCTAGCTCAAGTATTAGGTATAGAGTTTGGTCATGATGCTACTATGGAAGTTTTAGCTGAACCAGAAATAATGAGTAAAGCTGAGCAAGTATTAGTTAACAAAGGTAATTTAAAAAACCAAGCATTAACATCCCTTATAGCTAAGCAAATAAATAGAGATCCAGAATTAAAGTTTAGTAAAGTTTTAGATTTAGACCAGAAGGATCAATTTGTACAAAAAGGATATGATTTTATACAAGCAATTAAAAAACTTCCAACAAGTAGAAAAAACATAATAGATGTGCTACGTTTTCAGTTTCCAGAATGGAGTGACAAAACATTAGCTAGCTTTGCTACGGAAATAATTAATCCAGTAAGAAGATATTTAGATCCAAAACTTAAAAAGAAAGGTATAAAAAATGAAAAAATAGATCCTTCAACTTTTATTTTTGAAAGTTTAAATTTAAAAATAAATAAACAAAACGATAACATAAATAAAATAACTGGAAATAAAGAATCTTTTAGAGATTTGTTTTTTAATGGTGATAAGCAAGCTGATGTTAGAGAAAATCTTAAAAACTACTTTTTAGACTCTATGAGCAAAGAGGTAATTATAGATGGTGAAAAAACTAAAGTGCCAATAACTAATGACAAAGAAGTGATAAGTGTTCTTCAAGGTTTAATGCTTCATAAATCTCACAACACTGTTGGTGGTAAAAGCTTTAAAAAAAGATACCAGTCTTATAGTAGCGCTAAAGATTTTTACGACAATACATTTGCTTTTATACCAAATGTTACTGTAGTAGGTACTAAGACAAAGCAAGGAATGTCTTATGCAATACATTATAAAGGTGTTAAGGTTAATTTTCCTCCAGCCGTATCACAATCAACAAAACTGACAGTAAAAGGTAAAAGAGTTAATAAAACAAAAGCATGGTGGGCGGAAAACTATGATAACTATGATGAAAGTGCAAAAAGAAACTTTGATGAAGTCAATAAGTATTTAGCTTACGTAGCTAAAATAAAAGATACTAGTGTTAAAGCTATGATGATAATGTCAATGAAACAAGGTATGGGTTCTATGCTGAAGTCTGCTGCTCGTGTTGAATATCATTACGAAGGTAATTACAAGGGTGAACTTTTGTTTGAGCATATGGTACCCACTGAAAAAGCCCTGTTTGATTTATTAAGTTTTCATTCTGGTAGTAAAAAGTATACGCTAGATGAAATACAAAAACAATATGTTGTTGCTATTATTCCAAAAACAATGGATAACAATATAAATGTTATATTTAACCAAGATAGATTATCTAACTTTGATTATGCTACTGATGATGCTAGTTTGTTATATTATAACCCTGCTACGTTTGGCTATACCAACATGTACTCTATGAAGTCTCTTAGTGGTAAGGGTGAAATTATAGGAGAACAGTGGGCTAAATTTAAAGGAAAAATAAATAGCAAAAAAAATCAACAAGCTTTAAATAGATTAAACAAGATACAAGATATAAGAAATAATAACTATAAGTTTTCTAAAGCTCCTGACAACAAAGGTATGAGTATATTTGATTTTGATGATACATTAGCTCAATCAAATAGTAAAGTAGGTGTTACAATGCCTAACGGTAAGAAAAGAAAAATTACAGCTACTGAGTTTGCTATTGAATCTGCTGACTTAGAAGCTGCCGGAGCTACATTTGATTTCAGTGAGTTTAACAAAGTTATTGATGGTAAGAAAGGACCTTTCTTCGATCTAGCTCAACAAATAAACAGTAAGTTTGGTAGTAAAGAAATATATGTATTAACAGCAAGACCTCAAGAAGCTTCTTATGCAATACATGCTTTTCTAAAAGGTATGGGGCTAAATATACCTATAGAAAACATAACTGGTTTAGAAGATGGTAAAGCGTCTGCTAAGGCTGACTGGGTTATAGCTAAAGTAGCTGATGGTTATAATAATATTTTATTTGCTGATGATGCAATAAAAAATGTTAAAGCTGTAAAAGAAGTATTAGAAATAGCTGAGGTAAAAAATGATGTACGACAAGCAAAGATTAAATTTAGTAAAACACTAGATGAAAACTTTAACACTATATTAGAAAGAAAGTCTGGTATTAATAAAAATGAAGAATATAGTAAAGCAGCTGGTAAAGCAGCTGGATTAGGTAAAGGTAAGTATAAATTCTGGATGCCACCTTCAGCTGAAGACTTTGTAGGTCTAATATACAATATGCTACCTGAAGGTAAGGCTGGAGAAAAATCTTTTAAATTCTTTACACAAGCTTTAATAGATCCATACTGGGCAGGTGTAAGATCATTAAATGCAGCTAAGCAAGCTTTAGGTAATGACTTTTATGCTTTAAAGAAAAGATTTCCAAAAGCTTTTAAATCATTATTAAAAGATGTAGGTTATAAACAATATTCAAACGAACAAGCTATAAGGGTTTATCTATGGAATAAAGCTGGTTTTGAAATACCAGGTATGTCTAAAGTTGATATAGAAAAGTTATCTGATATAGTAAGAAACAATCGCAACATGAGAGGTTTTGCTGATCTTGTTGGTGCTACAACTAAACTAGAAGAAGGTTATATAAAACCTGGTCAAGACTGGGTTAGTGGTACTATAGCTTATGATTACTTTAGTATAGCTCAAAAAACAAATAGAAAAAAGTATTTAGCTAATTGGATAGAAAGAAAAAATGAAATATTCTCTGAAAAGAACATGAATAAAATTGAAGCTATATATGGTGAAGATTATAGAAGTGCTTTAGAAGATATATTATGGAGAATGGAAAATGGTACGAACAGAACCACCGGTAAAAACAAACTAGTTAATAGTTGGATGAATTGGGTTAATAATTCTGTTGGTGCTATAATGTTCTTTAACAGTAGATCAGCTATACTTCAGACAATATCTATGATAAACTTTATAAATTGGTCTGATAATAATCCATTAAAAGCTGGTATGGCCTTTGCTAATCAACCACAGTTTTGGTCTGATTTTAGTATGATATTTAATTCAGACATGCTAAAACAAAGAAGAGCTGGATTACAGAGTGATGTTAACGAGGCTGAGATAGCTCAAGCTGTTGCTGGTAAAACAGATAAAGCTTCTGCAGCTATATCTTATTTATTGAAAAAAGGTTTCTTACCTACACAGATGGCAGATAGCTTCGCGATATCAATGGGTGGTGCTAGTTTTTATAGAAATAGATTTAATACATATAAGAGTCAAGGTATGACTGAAGCACAAGCTAAAGATAAAGCTTTTGCTGATTTTGCTAAAACATCTGAAGAATCACAACAATCTGCTGATCCTGCTTTAATATCACAACAACAAGCTGGACCGCTTGGTAGACTGATACTTGCGTTTCAAAACACACCAATGCAGTATGCAAGATTAATAAAAAAAGCCGTATTAGATCTTAAAAATGGTCGAGGAGATGTAAAGACTAATATATCCAAAATACTATATTATGGTGTATTACAGAATATAATATTTTCTACTTTACAGTCTGGTTTATTTGCATTAGCTTTTGATGATGAAGAAGATGAAGAGCTAACACAAAAACTAGAAAACAAAAAGCTAAGAGCGTTAAACACTTCTCTTGATAGTTTACTAAGAGGTGGCGGTGTATATGGCGCTGGTATATCTACTATCAAAAACATGATACTTCAATTTAATGCTCAAAATGATAAAGGTTATAGAGCAGACCACGCTTATACAATGATTGAAGCTATTAACTTATCCCCTCCAATCGGTAGTAAGGCTAGAAAAATTTACTCAGCTACACAAACATATAAGTTTAACAAAAAGATTATACCAACAATGGGTATGGGTGTTGATAACCCAGCTTATTTAGCTATAGCCAATATAGTATCTGCTACTACAAACGTACCTTTAGATAGAGCTATAATGAAAATAAACAACTTAAGAGCCACTGCTGATTCACAAAATCAAGCTTGGCAAAGAGTTGCCACGTTTTTAGGTTGGAATACTTGGGATGTTGGTGTTAAGAATAAAGCTGTTGAAAAAGCTAAAGCTAAAAGCAAAAGAAAAAGTAAATCAAAAAGTAACAAGGATATACAAAGACTATTAAACAAAAGAAAATAACTATGAAAAAACTAATAACTATAATAACATTACTTGTGTATAGCAACATAAGCGGACAGTTTTTAAAAGAAGTTTATAAAGACTTTTTAAAATATGGTACGGTGTATGTGGCTGGAGACGTAAATAATCCTCAAATGGAAGTTAAAGAGTATTTTGTTAGAACAGATCCTCAGGATTTTTATGGTATACCAGATGTTATAGATCAAACAACATATCACCCTTATGATTATAGATTTGGGTTTGGTATACGTAAACTAGCTAGATTTGGTTACGAAAGTAAACCAGGTAACTTTTGGACAGGTGATGCGGATATTGAAAAACAAACAGCTTTATCTGCACCAACGTCAGCAGTTAAAGGTTTAGAGTACTTGCTACATTGGGAAAAAGAAAGACAAAATAGCGATGAGTTTACTAATAAAAGATTATTTGTAAGACATACTGGTAAGTATCATATTGCTAAATTTGAATCAAGAGAA
>ENA-OQVM01001674-OQVM01001674.1-marine-metagenome-genome-assembly--contig:-NODE-1674-length-28439-cov-5.903498_pt1 | contig 28439 bp, 26 predicted proteins | sample MGYA00237776_ERZ505498 | MGnify/ENA primary metagenome ERZ505498 (study PRJEB26159, sample SAMN06265151) | marine metagenome | isolation source: Helgoland LTER site | place: Germany:Helgoland, sampling...
GTTTTTTATTTCCAGTAATTTGCAACCCAAGGCGTCGGCAGGCAGCATTTGTAGATTTTTTTCCAGCCGCGAGCAGACTTCCTTTCCCCGGGTTTACCCCATGTCCCATTGATGGCATCTTCCAGATCAGGGTGCCCATGAAAAACGAGGACTTTGGTGCCAGGATCAGGCTTTGAGGGTACCCTGAAATGACGAAGTGGGGCCCACGGTAGGCAATGAAATCGGAAGGATTGACACCATTCATCTGGCCAGAACTCGAGTTTGCCGAAATGCTCAATGACTTGATCCGAGAGGTATTCTTGGGAGGCTGTGCCAAAACGCTCTATTATTGCTGCACTGTGCTCTTCAAAATTGCGTTTAACGTGTCCGAGTGTGCCGACTACGAAAGAGTAGCAGCTGGCCTGTCCAACATGATTTCCCTTGGTGTTCCAATCGTTGATAATGTAAAATTTATCACCGTCAGGATAATTAAAGAGGCTATCCAGTTCCGCCATAATCAAAACATCTAAGTCAAAGAAGAAAACACGCTGCCCTTTTAAACCGCCCAGATTTTCGTCACACAATGCGGCTTCTTTGCGATAGTTATATTGGGAGTGCTCCGTGTTTGTATCAAGTCCGGGCTCTGAGTGCTGCGTAACTGACGAAGATAAATTATCAAAAGAGCTGTCGCTGAAAAGATGGAATTTCACTGGCAGAGTCGTATGCCTGCGAACCATGGATTCTAGCCGATTGATGTCTTTTGCGGAATAAGCTGAGCCCCACTGAATACAAATTACGTGTATGGTATCGTGGTTCTGTGACATGCTTTAAATATGTGCTTTAACGTTGGTTTTAGCGCCTGTTTTAAGAGGCGCGATTATATAAATACAATCCTGAAGCTAGGCTTTTAGAAACGGTACTCTCTTTTAGAACCGGTACTGGGCCCGAAAAGAGACCGCATCGCCACGATCAAACTCTTCAACATCATAGCCAGCCAGTTCTGTGCGGGTCACATTAACCATCAACTTAATCGCTTTTCGATAGTAATTAACACCGAGCATTGAATTGGTTACTTCCATACCATCGAGATTATCTTCCGCATCCAGATAGCTGTGTCTAAGAACCAACTGCCAGGCACCTGAATCGGCATTGGGCTTAACAGCGGCAAAGCGCCCTTTCTTATAACGCAGTGAATCATTAGTCAGAAAGTAACTTCCTTCAACATAATAGCCTGTGTATGTAGCGCTATCGCTATCAAGCGTCCCTTTAACATCCTGATGGTAAGCCTCGCCAACTAGGGCTAAACGATCCTTAATCCAGGCAGATTCCAAGGCATACTGGTTGAGAGAATCAGCTTGAAAGTTTCGTGTATCCAGTACATCCACTGAACCATGAACTTCAGCATTGCTCTCGACCTCAAATTCAGCACCGTCCAAGTCACGCACAGAGAAAGAAGTGCCAAGATGAAGAACTTGGCCAATATCATTGATAGGCGTTAGGGAAAAGCGACCGGTTACAGCCAACTTGCCACCGCCACCCTGAGTGGTATCGCTGCCGTACTCACCCACCTCATAAAGTCCAACGGTCCAGGAATAATCCTTGTTGGCTGAAGCCAAATTAATACCCAGATTGCGCCCCAATCTAAAAGCCTGACTGGCGATATTTCTTTCAATAGCATTGCTGTTTTTAAGCGAGGTCATTAAACCCAGACTAAAAGGTTCTTTATCCTGACCAATGGTAATATCGGCAAAACCCCAACCTTTGTAGCGAACATAAGCATCCTTAACTTTAGTCTCACTGCTTTTCTCGCTGTAGCCTAACTGCAGCTTAGACGACCAATTATCAGCTAAATCAAACTTGAGATAGAGCTGAGCACGGCGTAACTCAGAGACCCTGTCTCGCTCAATATTAATCACAGCACCCTCAGCGTTATACACCCCGTCGAAGGAATCAACGTCATAAAAAACACTGCCACCATATTCAATATTATCGATTTCAGCGAAAGCCTGGCCTGCACTAAAGAGTCCACTAAAGAGCGCAGTGAAAAGTACAAAAAACTTAGCGATATTTTTCATTATTTACCCCTCTTTGGTTATCTGCTGTGTCGGAGAATCCACCGAATCCAAACTGGATAGTTTGGCGCTCTTAGCAACTGCATTCTCTTTAACCGCATTCTCATGATAAAAAACCCGAAGATGCGCAGTATCTTTAAGGAAGTCGATATGCTCTATCTCAAACCTGTAGACATCCAGACCCGTGCGCTCCACCAGATCTTCGATCAGGCGCTGGTGATTCTCAGGTTTTATATTTTCAATATTTTCATAGACCACCGGCTTATGATGGGTTCGCGGTGCTAGCAACTGGGTCTCTGCCAATCGGGCCAACAGACAAACCGACATATTAATAAACAAAATTTCCAGCGCTGAGGCAGGAACAACCGCGGTTATCAATGCGATAACAATGACTAAAAACAGATAGGTCATATCGCGAATCGGGATCGACTCGGTGCGATAGCGCAACATGGAAAATACCGCAAACAGACCAAAGGCAAAGCCCATGGACATTTCAATATCATGGAGTAGATGAACGACCAAAAATACGCCTATACCAAACATTGTCAGCCCGAGTAGCGAGTCACGATTGCTTGAATAGCGGTAATAAATACCGCGCATCAAAACCAGCACCGAAATCAGGTTAATCAGGAGCAGTGATAAAAAATGCACATTAAACAAACTTATGGTCATGTCGAAATAGTCCTCAATGAGTTGCTGAATTTGGCAACTTTTCTAATATCGCGCTGAAAGCGATTGGTTTTAATTCTGTCCTGCATCGTCAGGGAAACGCCAACACAGTATTTACTAAAAGATTGCGGTCGTAGTCCGAGTGAACGAACAAGACGGTAAAAAGGCGATTGTCGATCGATACGGCGCTGTTTTATCTCAATAATAATCGCATCATCGAGAACCACTTGCGCGCCAGAATCCGCGGCGATAAAACTCGGGTTGGTATCTATGGTGATACGCTCTCCGAGACTCTGGCTAGCCAAACATATTCGCTGGTAAGCACTGATCTGGCTAGGCTGCAATTGACAGCCCTGAGAAATCCCATGATCCGCGAGGAAGCCTCTATGCTCGGCTATAGCGACATCTGCATCCAGATCAGCCTGAATACGGGTCTTTAGGGTTCGCCCCTTATTATTTTTGAATTTCAATTCTATAAAGGCAGTCGCCGTATCCACATAGTGGCGGTGGCGAACCTTGACGCGATTTAACTTACCGTTGTGGTGCATAAGGTAATAATTAAACCCATCGGTATCAAAATAAACATTTGAGTAATTACTGCGTAAAACGCCATCGATACACAGCAGCGAATATTGACGCTGGGATTCCTGCAAAAGAAATGGCAGTAATTCCGCAGGAACAACAAACTTGCTATCAACCCGATCCATCAACTTTAACTTATCGATATCCTTCAATGCGTGAGTATCAAATTCACGCAACGCGTTATCAACAGTATGTGATAGGGACTGATTCATTTTTTATCCAGTTACACCTGACAAATTTTAGCCAACAGCAACCTGAAGGCGTCGAGATAGGAGTAAGGTGTAATCGCTTCTAAAGGCGTTTATTTTTATTGTCATAATTATGTGCTAAACATCCCTGATAATACCACCATCCCTACGAGTATAAAAACGTTAAAGATCGGTTTTGTCGCTGATATAGCAGTCTAAATAGATAGTTAATCTAGCCCACATCAGGTAACGTAAGCTGTCTTGAGTATAAAATCTTGTATTGGAGTTTTTTTTGGAAATTATTCTTTCGGCAATATGTTTTTTCACCATAACCGCCTTTGTCTATTTCAGGGTCGGCTATGGGAATATTGCCAGCAGCTATCGACTGTGGTTTCAGGACGGCTACTGGGTAAATTACAACGTAGTAGAAGCTGCTGCCTGGCTGGCAAAAGCTGCGGTTATTCTACCCGGACTTATCTGGCAAACAGAAATCTGGCAACTGCATCTGATTACGCTGTTTACCTCGGGTCTTCTGATCTGGGTATCTGAGCGAAAATTACTTCCGACAATGGTCGCCTTTAATACCCTTTGGATTGGCTTGTCGTCGGTGGTTATTGTGCGGAATATCTTCTAAAACAGGGTTATAGTTATTTTACAACTTGCTATAAAGGATTAAGCCCATGAAGCAACAATTCAGTGCAATACTTTTTGCAATAATATTTACAGCCATGGCAACCCCTGCCTTGGCGATTGGAGACGAAAGCGTGATTATTGATGTTAGAACCCTTGATGAATGGAATGCCGGACACCTTGCCACAGCTCAGCATCTGCAACTGGATTTAGTGGCGCAGTCTATAGAGACTGCCGTAGTGGATAAGAATCAGCAGGTTTATCTGTACTGCCGTAGTGGCAACAGATCTGGGCAGGCTAAGATAATTATGGATGGCTTGGGATATACCAATGTTATCAATGCTGGCGGTTTGGGTAATGCCAGCGAGCTACTGGCTATTGAGATTATTCAGTAGAGCTGCCCTTCTTCATACTTCCTGATGCGAATCTAATTAACCTTAGATAGCAGGTTAATCACCCTGATTCACAGAAAATTTAGTTTATTCCTTGCTCGTAATCCTTAGCCCGTAATCCCTAGTTCGTAAACCAAAGCCGGTTAGTAATCTGGCAATCGATGCTATCCAGTGCCATATGCAGGATCAAACCAATGCCGATAATTCTTGTCTTGGGGAACAGGCAGAGGGCTAGGTATAGCGCTATAAAGACAGGTTGGTGTAATGGGTGGAAGCCGATACTGCAGCGACTTGGGTCGTAGACGGGGTTGGCTAGTAGGTGATCTAGGTCTACTGCTAGGGTAGCTAGCATTAGCAGGTAGGCGTGCTTCCATTGGCTGCGGAAGAAGGTGGTGGCGACTATTGCCGGGGCTAGAAAGTGGAGGAGTATGTGCAGCAAGTTGGTTCCTAATTTCAGTTCCTTGGTTTTGGAATCATTATCAGGCCGCGGGGGGATTTAAGCTAGAAACTTGTTGCCTGGCAACGTCTACCCTAACGAAGAAACGTCATCCCAGCGAAGGCTGGGATCTTTTGAATTGCACTACGAGTCATAGAGGTAATGGCCTTCGCCAGAATGAAGGATTTGCAGTTATCCTGAGACAGTGCCTAATTTGTCATCCGGCCCCCTTTTTTTTGTCATCCTGCCCCTTTTTTTTGTCATCCTGAGCGAAGCCGAAGGATCTCCTGAATGCAGCATCCAACCTCAAATTTGTCATCCTGAGCGAAGCCGAAGGATCTCATCCTAGCCGCACCTGCCGAGGCTTTTTATTTCGCAAAAAAGAGATGGATTGGTGTGGATGGAAGGGATTGATTGTTAGTCCGCTAAAGCGGACTAACAACCCCTGCGGGGCGCCCTGCGTGCGTCCAAAATACTTTCGCATTTAGTGATCACTAGCCCGCTAAAGCGGACTAACAACCCCTGCGGCGTCCAAAACACGATGTGTTTTGTCGAACCGGCTAGGGATCTCACACTTCTTTCGCCGCAAAAAAAATCCCCCGCATCTACGATGCGGGGGATTGATTTTGGCGGAGAGAGAGGGATTCGAACCCTCGAAACGCTATAAACGCTTACACACTTTCCAGGCGTGCTCCTTCAGCCACTCGGACACCTCTCCATAAACTGCTACCGTTTTCCGATCTATTAACTAGTCAGGAGCACGGCGTGCTCATTGTTGCGAGCTATGACAAAGTCATACCTCTTGTCTCTGCGAGACCGCCCTTCGTGCGACCCAAATGCTTAATCGCATTTGGTCAGCCACTCGGACACCTCTCCATAAACTGCTACCGTTTTCCGATCTATTAACTCGTCAGGAGCACGGCGTGCTCGTTACTTCTGTCCATCACAGTTGGATAGCTCTTTAGAGCGCCGGAACTGTACACAACCAGTCTTGCAAAAGCAATCAAGACTGGCCTGTACAGGGATGTTTCTCTGTTACGACCTAAACTTCGTCGGTTTCGTAGTCAGAGATCGACGGGCAGGAGCAGATCAAATTGCGGTCGCCAAATACATGGTCGAGACGGCCAACTGGGGGCCAGTATTTGTTTTCACGGAGTGAGCTCAGCGGGTAAGCGGCCTGACTGCGGCTGTAGCTGCGTGTCCACTCATCGGCGCCGACAACCGCGGCGGTGTGAGGGGCGTGAACCAATGGGTTGTCTGCGAGTTCTAGCTGCCCTGCTGCCACTTGGTTGATTTCATGCTTGATGGCGATCATGGCATCACAGAAGCGATCAATCTCAGCTTTGGATTCACTTTCCGTGGGTTCGATCATCAGGGTGCCGGCAACTGGGAATGACATGGTTGGGGCGTGGAAACCGTAGTCGATTAGACGCTTGGCGATATCGTCGACGCTGATGCCGACGTCGTCTTTGATCGAGCGTACGTCGAGGATACATTCGTGGGCTATACGCCCCTGTGCGCCGGTGTAGAGGATTTCATAGTCCTCTTGCAGACGGGTGGCGATGTAGTTGGCGTTGAGGATGGCCATTTCTGTGGCTTGCTTGAGGCCGCTGCAGCCCATCATGCGGATATACATCCAGGTGATCGGCAAGATGCTGGCACTGCCGTAAGGCGCGGCTGATACCTGTGCGCCTTGGCGATCGCCGTCTGGGGTCTCTCTGGGCATAAAGGGTGCTAGGTGTGCGCCGACGCCTATGGGTCCTACACCGGGGCCGCCACCACCGTGGGGGATACAGAAGGTTTTGTGCAGGTTGAGGTGGGAGACATCGCCGCCGAACTTGCCGGGCTGGCAGACGCCGACCATGGCGTTGAGGTTGGCGCCGTCTATATAGACTTGGCCGCCGTGGTCGTGAACGATTTCACAGATCTCACCGATTCGCTCTTCAAAGACACCGTGGGTCGAAGGATAGGTGACCATGATCGCGGAGAGTTTGCTGGAGTGAAGTTCTGCTTTGGCTATAAGGTCGTCGACATCGACGTTGCCCTGGTCGTCACATTTAACCACTACGACTTTCATGCCACACATCTGTGCCGAGGCGGGGTTGGTGCCGTGGGCTGAACTGGGTATCAGGCAGACGTTGCGTTCGGTATCGCCGCGGCTTTCATGATAGCCACGAATCGCCAGCAGTCCGGCGTACTCGCCCTGAGAGCCAGCGTTGGGCTGCAGTGACATGGCGTCGTAACCGGTGGAGGCGCAGAGCATATCTTCGAGCTGGTCGATCATCAGTCGGTAACCCTGAGTTTGATCGGCTGGGGCGAAGGGGTGCATGGTGGAGAATTCGGGCCAGGTGATCGGCAGCATCTCGGCGGTGGCGTTGAGCTTCATGGTGCAGGAGCCGAGGGGGATCATTGCGCGATCCAGGGCAATATCCTTGTCTGAAAGTTTGCGCAGGTAGCGGAGCATTTCAGTTTCGGAATGATAGCGATTAAAGGTTGGGTGAGTCAGGAAGCTCTCGGTGCGCATTAACTCGCCAGGCAGTGAATCAATCGCTTGGTCAGCGAGATCGTCGATATCGATTTTGTGCTCGCCAATCAGGATCGTCCACAGCAGGCTGATATCAGCGCGGGTTACGGTTTCATCCAATGACACACCCAGGGTGTTCTCGTCGATGCGACGGAGGTTAACTTCATGGACTGCGGCAATTTTCAGGATCTCTTCAGTCCTGCTGCCGGTGTCCAGAGTCAAGGTATCGAACCAGTGGCTGTTGGTTGGCTTGATGCCATGCAACGCCAAACCCTGAGCCAATACAGAGGTCATCAGATTTACCCGACGGGCGATGCGCTGCAGTCCTTCGGGACCGTGATATACCGCATACATGCCGGCAATAACGGCTAGTAGTACCTGAGCAGTACAGATATTCGAAGTCGCCTTTTCACGGCGGATATGTTGCTCGCGAGTTTGCAGCGCCAATCGGTAGGCTGGATCGCCGTTGGCGTCTTGAGAGAGACCCACCAAACGTCCGGGCAGGTTGCGTTTATAGGCTTCACGGGTCGACATATAAGCGGCGTGGGGCCCACCAAATCCGAGTGGCACACCAAAGCGCTGGGTCGAGCCGATAACCACATCTGCGCCCAGGGAGCCGGGGGACTCCAGTAGCACCAGACTGAGGATATCGGCTGCCATAACCACTAAAGCGCCCTGCTCTTGCACCTGCTTAATGACCTCGCGGAAGTTGCGGATTTCACCGCTGGCACCGGGATACTGGAATAGTGCGCCAAATAGATTTTCTGGCAACTGCTCTGGATTACCGACAATCACTTCGATGCCCACAGGTTCTGCGCGGGTTTTAATCACTTCGATGGTCTGGGGCAGACAGTCACTGTCGACAAAGAAACGCAGTGATTTAGACTTCGACATGCGCTGACAGAGAGACATGGCTTCTGCAGCGGCTGTGCCTTCATCGAGCATCGAGGCGTTGGACATCTCCATACCAGTGAGGTCGGTGATCATGGTTTGGAAGTTGATCAAGGCTTCCAGCCGACCCTGGGAAATCTCTGGCTGATACGGAGTATAGGCGGTGTACCAGGCGGGGTTTTCAAGGATATTGCGCTGCACTACATTGGGGGTAATGGTGTTGTAATAACCCTGACCAATAAAGCTGCGGAAGACTTTGTTGTGGGATGCGATGTCACGGAGTTCGGCCAGTGCCTGAGCTTCGCTACAACCATCCACTATATCCAGGGGCTGAGTCATGGCGATGGCTTCGGGAACCACTTGGCTGGTCAATTCCTGGAGGCTGCTGCAACCCAGAGAGCTGAGCATCTTCTGCTGGTCATCGGCGCTGGGGCCAATATGACGGGCGATAAATTCGGCGGCATTTTCCAGATCAGTCAAACTGCGTGTCTTCTGTAACATCTTATTATTTCCTCTCAAAAAATTAGGTCTGGGCACAGGTCAGTCTTTTGCATTAGCCGCGAAAATAGCGCTGTTGCACCAAGGGCATTTTGGTCACCGTAATCGGCAGTGATCTGCCGCGTACCACTGCATTGAGCTGGGTGCCCACTGCGGCCAAATCAATGGTCACATAGCCCATGGCAACCGGCGCTTGTAGGGTTGGGCCAAAGCCGCCACTGGTGATCGCACCGACTACATTGCCATCCTGATCAACAATTTCGGCACCTTCACGCACTGGGGCGCGGCCATCCACCAGGAAGCCGACGCGCTTTTTGCTGACGCCATTGGCGATCTGCGCCAAGATAGTTTCGGAACCCAAAAAGCCACCGGCTTTGACGCCATCAACACGACGGGATTTGCTGATGCTCCAGATAATGCCCGCCTCTACTGGTGAGGTGGTTTCGTTCATGTCGTGGCCGTAGAGACAGAGACCCGCCTCAAGACGCAGTGAATCACGCGCCCCGAGACCAATCCAATTCACCAGGTCGTAACTGAGTAGTTTGTCGGCAAGTTTGTGCGCATCGCTGGGGTCTACGGAAATTTCAAAACCGTCTTCACCGGTGTAACCGGAGCGGGTGATATAGCATTCGATGCCGTCGATGGAGCTGTGACAGCCATTCATAAATACCAGCCTATTTGCTTCAGGGGACAGCTCGGCCATGATCTCTGTAGCGCGCAAGCCCTGCAGTGCCAGTAGGCCGCGATCACCGAGGTAGCGAACAGCAAGTCCTGGTAGGTGACTGCGGATATGCTCGAGGTCCTGCATTTTGCAGCCGGCATTAACAATCAGAAAAAACACATTTTCGGCCCAGCGAGTGACAATCAAATCGTCCATCACTCCGCCCTGCTCATTGGTCAGAGTGGCGTAGGTCTGCTGGTTAATACCCAGAGATTCGAGATCCACTGGCATCAGCTTTTCCAAGGCCTGGGCGGCCCCTTCCCCTTCGACAATAATCTGGCCCATATGGGAAACATCAAACAGACCGGCATTGTCTCTGCAGTGCAGATGCTCTTGCATAATGCCGCTGCTGTATTGCACTGGCATCAGATAGCCAGCAAAGGGCACCATTTTGCCGCCGGCAGCAAGGTGATAGTCATAGAATACGGTTTTCGAAATAGCGGAATCTGTCGACATGGGTCTCATTCTCTAAAGAGTGAAAAAGGTAACGGGCCGAGATCAAGTTACATTGGCATAAAAGGGTTAAAACCCTGCTAGGACGCCATTTTAAACCTAGGACGATAATTTGTTAAATTAATAGCTATAATGCAAGCATTAATAAACTAAATACTGAATTTGACTTGATTCTGGAGGCCATACGATGAAAAACCTACCTATGGAGCTGCTGCGGGCCTTTGTCTCCGTGGCGCAACTGAATAGCTTTACCAAGGCTGGCGAGCTACTGGGCCGCTCCCAACCTGCTGTTAGTCTACAAATACAGCGCCTCGAAGAACTGGTGGATGAGCAACTGCTGCTGCGCAATGGCAAGCACCTGGAACTCAGTGAGGCTGGGAGCAGTCTCTATGGTTACGCCAATCAGATACTCAACCTCAATGACCTGGCCATCAGTCAGCTATCAAAAAGTACTGTGGAGGGCAAAATTCGCCTTGGGATTCCCAGTGAATTTGCCACAGTATTGATGCCCAAGATAGTCAGTCGCTTTGCCAAGGCCTATCCCAATGTAACTCTGGAAGTGAATTGCGAGCTGAGCAAGAGCCTGCTGTCAAAGAGTGGCAAAGCCAGCCATGATTTGATTTTGGCCCTTGAAGACAGCCCCTCCAAAACCAACTCTAACCTGGTTAAGACCGACGAATTAGTCTGGGTGGCCAGTGTCGATCAGCCCATAGGTAAAACCAATGTGGTGCCGCTGATTGTTGCCGCTCAGGGCTGTGTCTACAGAAATCGCGCGATCAAAACCCTAGACCAGGGCAATCAGCCCTGGCAGGTTGTCTACACCATTCCAGATTTAACCGGCATTCAATACGCTATTCAGGAAGGCTTAGGGGTCACGGTATTGGCTAAGAGCACGGTGCCCGACAACCTTAAAATACTCACGCCTTCAGCGCGCTTTCCGGCACTCGGCGAGGTGGGTATTAGTTTGATTAGTTCGGCGCGCAATCGGAAAAATGAGGCGGTGCATCTGCTGATCGAGTTTTTACAAACCAGCTTGGCGTAAATTGCAGCTGACTAGCAGTCTAAGCCTGTAGCGGCTGCCAAAATTGATAGGGGTACTCTTCCATGGATAGAACAGTCATTCGCTCAAGGCCGCAGTGCTCAAAAAAGCTGATTGAAACCCGCTCTGCTTTAACCAACAGACCGTCGAGACAGGCGTCTGATGCTGTGACACGCGCTTTCACCTCAGCCATCAGCGCTCTGCCAATTCCCTGCCCCTGAGAACTGGGCGCAACATAGAGGCCGTGCAACAGCTTGGCATATCCTTTTACCGTTTCTATGGGTCTCTTGGCGTCCCAGATGGCAACGCCAACAATCTGTTGATTATCAATCCAGAGCAGAATTTTATAGTAGTCAAAATCATTTCCGCTATAGCAGAGCACTGGAAGAATGAGTTGTTTAGCGCGCTCCACCATAGGCCAGACCATCACCGCGTCGGTAATAATCTGATTTATGGCGGCAAGATCATCTCTTTGGGCGACTCGGCAATACAGTATTGGGTCGCTGTCTATTTCCTTACAATCCATTTGCTTACAATCCCTTAGCTACAGTCCATTTATCTATAACGACTTATTCATAAGTGAGTATACCAAGTTATCGCCATCTTTTGCTAACTCTCCGTAGGGCAAAGGAGAATTGCAAAACGTTCAGAGTCATCATCCAAGATCGTCTTCACATCGGTGAACTCATCGGACTCATCACAGAGCTGCACGTAGCGAAAATAACCTGAATTGTAAGCATTATTAGTATTTGGATTGCCGGGAAAAAACAGATTAAATGAGGGCGCATTGGCGAGGGTGTCCAGAACCGTTGCCCCCAGAGCAGGAGCCTCTGTCTGGTTGTAGTCGAGACTGTGCAGTGCTGCACTGCCGAGATCGCAGTCGGTTACTGAGATGGTCGCCTCAAAGACTTGCAGCGCAGTTTTTAATTGCTCCAGCTCATAGTCCGCAAACACTATATCTGACTCGAGACTGCCGGACAGAGCACAGCGGCTATTCTTATTTTGAAAACCAATATCCGCTGGAATCATAGCCGTCAACTGGCCCTCAGCATTGACCTTAACCAGCGAAATACCCTCGGCAATATCGGAATACTCCACATAAATGCCCGACGGAATACTGCCAAAATTAAACTCTTCAGCTTGGGTTTGAAGCAGGAATAGGCCATCTTCGCCGTCATTGATACCCGCCAGGGTAATACTGCTGCCCGGCACCACCGTGCCAACGATAGACAATGGCTCCTGAGTTAATTCATCATCAATACAGGCGAGATCCCCGGCAAGCGTAGCGCCGAGAATAGTCAGCTGACCATAACAGATAGAGTCAATCGCGCCGCTAGGCGCAGAGCCGCTGATACTGACACGACCATTGCGCGACACCACCATCAGTAACTTTTCATTGAGCAATGGCAGATCCATCACCCAGTGACCGGCTATAAAGGCATTACTGTTAAAGGCGAAAGACTTGGAGGTAGATCCCCCGGAGCCATCTGCGGCACTGATCAGCAAGCTGTAAACACCCGGACTGGTCACCGCCCCCTGAATCAATCCAGTGGTCGAATCTATTGCTAAACCGGAGCCATCGGCATCCAGCTGATAGGAAACACTACTGTTATTTAGCCCATTGGCACTGGCACCAAGCGTCCAGTTGATTTGATCAGACCAGGCTTGAGACTGCCCTGACAGCGTAATTGTGCCGTAGTCCGGTTCCGCGTCGGTCTCTGTGCCGCCACCCCCACCGCAAGAGATTAACAAGACAAAAGTAGATACTAAGCAAATTCGCGAAATCATAGACAGCCAATAATTGGGTAATAACACTGATATTTAAGGCTGCTTTTAGATTTAGACATAGCGCAGCCACCGACAGATTAAGTTAACGGCAATCCATGCTGTTACGATCAAAATAGACTTTATTAGAAATGAGTCGGTGAGATTAGCGCTGCACCTGACCGGTTACTTAAAGATGCCGTTGTCCCGAAGAAACGCGCCGACATCAAAATCCTTGGCAAACTGCTCGCCTAACTGATTGGCATCCAGGCCCATATTGTAGGCATCCTGCAATGGCGTATGGTCCATCAGGTCGATAATATTTTCATCGGTTCCCTGTAGCTGCAATCTCGGGTTACCCGCCGTCGCCACCACTTTAAACTTGGCATACCAGACCGCCCAGGACGGCTGTTGCTGAGATTTTCGAGGAACAGCCTTAGCGTCGGCCTCGGCGGCAAACTGAACCTCAGCCTCAACCGCGACCTTGGCATCAATTTCAACCGGACGCTCAGGGGGCTGAGCCGCTTTAATGCCAGCCCGCTGTTGGGTACGCTTTTTAAATAGACTCATATTATTGACCGGTTACTCACGCAGCAGTGGCTTCCAGTAGAGGATGCCCACCAACATAACCCAGACAAAATCTCTCAGACCCGAGTGGTCGCGGCTTTGTAGCTGCTTGCGCACCATTGCATACTCAATCAGATGTACCACCAGCATTGCTAGGCCAATCCACATAATCCACTGACCGGCAGCCGCTGCGAAGGGCATAAAAATATTGACGATAAAGACTAACCAGAAACCCAGTAATAGAAACTTATTAAATGCGACAAATGTGTTCATAGCCCGATTTTCTCGTTGTTATTATTCTGTCGAGTGACGCCCAGAGTATGGTTGTCTGAATAGCACGGTCAGGATAATCTCAAACCTAGACCAACTATGCAAACTCTTAGACCCATTCCAAGCCTCTCACAGCCCGCTAATGATAATACTCAGTGGCACTCAAATAGCGGTGCTAGACTAGTGTTTATGACATGGAAAGCATTTATTTACCCCTCGCCAAAGTTGCAGGAGCTCTACCGGCTGGCGCTGTGTATCTGTGGCGCCACTATTTTACTCGGTGCCTGGCGCGATATTGGCTACCACTCCGGACTTCTGGCGGCACTGCCAGCACTGTTTATCTATCAGTTTGGCAGCTACCTAACCACCAGCTCGCAACTCTCCAACATCAGTCGTCAGCGATTGACTCTCGGCATGGAATTTAGCGACGGTCTGATCACCGGTTTATTAATCGCCCTTGCGGCATTTGATCCAATCATTACACTGGCACTGGGTGCAGCCTTTCTGGTGACCATAGTCGGGGCCATGAAAGCCACTGCCCCGCTAGATTTATTCGGTGTATTTCTCGGTGCTCTATTGGGTTACTGGCTGCTGCCCTTTGCCCTTGCAGTGTCGCCGCAAATGCAGCTATTGGTCACCTGTGTCAGCTTTTCCTACTGCCTGTTTAACGTCAATATGGCCAGGCAGACTCACTCGCTGCTCGCCGAACAGCATGAATCGGTACTGCGGCAAAATGACTGGCTAACTCTGCGCACCTTTCATCTCTCCAAGTACCTCTCCCCGGCACTGCGCAAAGCCATACTCACAGGCAAGGATGTTAAAGCGGGCACTCAGGAGAAAACTCTCACGGTGTTTTTCTCCGATATGGAGGGCTTTACTAAACTGGCTGAAGAGCTGGATCCGGAACAGCTGACCTCACTGCTGAATACCTATTTAACCGAGATGTCGGAAATCGCCTTTCGATTTGGTGGCACTGTGGACAAGGTGATCGGCGACGCCATTATGGTGTTTTTTGGCGATCCAGAAAGTCGTGGCGTGCGCGCTGATGCGGTGAGCTGTGTCTCCATGGCCGTGGCTATGAAGCATGCCATGAAAGAATTGCAGGGGCGCTGGCGCGCTGAGGGCATTGCCAACCCACCGGTACTGCGCATGGGTATCAATAGTGGGGTCTGCAAGGTGGGCAACTTTGGCACTGAAAATCGCCTCGATTACACATTGCTCGGCCGCACGGTGAACCTTGCCAGCCGCCTTGAATCCGCAGCGGCGAGCGATGAGATTCTGGTCTCCAGAGATACCTATGATTTGATTGCCGACGCCGTCGACTGCACCGATAAGGGCCAGATTAGCGTCAAGGGTTTTGCCGCACCAGTGAATGTTTTTAGCGTCACCGACCTGCATAAAAACATTGCTATCAAACAGGCGATTGAAGATCGGGCGCTGGCTGAAACGGTTTAATGCAGACTCTTAGCCTTAGAGTCAAAGCCAATATATCACTTCACCATTCACCTCTAAGTCATTCACCCCTAAGCCATTGATTTAATTACTGCCTTACCTGCCGATGACTGGGCGGGAATGGGTAGCGGCTGCTGCGAAAGGGATTGATATCCAAACCCCCGCGACGCATATAGCGGGCATAGACATCCAGCTGCGTCGGCTGGCAGCGCTGCATAATATCGCCGTATATCTTCTCCACACACTGCTCGTGAAAATCCTGATGCTGACGAAATGACACCAGGTATTTCAGCAGCCCGGCACGATCAATCGCCGCGCCCTGATAGCTGATATAGACCGACGCCCAATCCGGCTGATCGGTGACCGGGCAGTTGGTTCTCAGGAGATGGGAATACAATGTTTCAGTGACGCTTTCAATGACGTTTTCAGCATCGCTTCCACCCTCTTCCCCAGCCTTATCTAAGACCAGAAAATCGGGGTTTGGCGTATAGCAATCGATGGCAATGGGCTGCTGATCGAGACAGTGGCCCTGGGGCTCAGTCACCGGACGCAAGCCGTTGTACTCAGCCAGCTGATAAAAAACAATCTCGACATTACCCTGAGCCGCGGCCGATAGATCGGCAGTCATCCGCTCTTGCACTGCCTGTTGCGACTCAAAGTGAGTCTGGTTAAAGGAGTTCAAATAGAGTTTAAAAGACTTCGACTCGACGATATTGACGCTGGTACAGGGCACCAGAAACTCGACAATGGCCACTTGTGGCAAGCCGTGATTATTTAGCCAGGAGACTTCAAAGCCAGTCCACAGATCAACGCCAATAAAGTCTGGCAAGGGACCGCCGACGGCTTCCAGCTGCTCACGAGCCGTGGCTCGGGGAATGGGGTCAAGCAGTGAGGGATCATAGCTAGTGCTGTAAACCGTGTCCTTGCCCAGCTCGGTATTCGAATAGTCCGCCATTAACTGCGCAACCTCGAGCCCTTATCCAGCAGATTCAGCGCCACGGCAAATAGCAGCACGCAAAACAGTGTCACCATGGTGAAGGCCCAGATAATATTAATATCGCTGATGCCAGCAATGCCATAACGGAAGGCATTGACCATATAGAGTATCGGGTTGATCTGCGACACGCCGCCCCAGAACTCCCCGAGCATATCGATGGAGTAAAACACGCCACCCAGATAGATCAGCGGCGTCAACACAAAGGTCGGGATAATCGAAATATCGTCAAAGTTGCGGGCAAAGATGGCGTTGATTAATCCGGCCAGAGAGAACATCAGCGAGGTCATCAACACAATGGCAATGGTCACCGGCAGACTGTGAATGCTGAAGTCAGCAAAATACAGAGACAGGACGGTAACAATTAAGCCCACACCCAGACCGCGACTCATGCCACCGACCACATAGCCCAACAGAATAATCCAGCTGGGTACAGGTGAGACCAGCAGCTCTTCAATATTGCGCTGGAACTTGGAACCAAAGAATGAAGACACCACATTGGAATAGGAATTGGTGATCACCGACATCATAATCAGGCCAGGGGCGACAAACTGTATATAGGGCAGCCCCGACATCTCACCAATGCGCGAGCCAATCAGAGTGCCGAAAATCACAAAGTAGAGCACGATAGTGATCACTGGGGGCAACAGAGTCTGTGGCCAGATGCGTAAAAAGCGCTGAATCTCGCGACGCACTATGGTGATAAAGGCAATCCATTTTTGCTGGCTAGTCATGGCTCTCTCCTGTCAGATTTTTCTCAACCATGGTGAAGAACAACTCCTCTAGCCGATTGGTTTTATTGCGCATACTCAACACCTGAATGCCCTGCCCGCTCAACACCTCGAATAGATGATTAACCGACTGTGACTTTTCCACTTCCACTTCCAATGTATTGGGCTCAACCAGCGTCAGGGGATAGCCCTCAATCTCCGGGCACTCGGTTAAGGGATCACGGATATCGAGCACAAACAATTCTTTGTTTAGCTGCGCCAGTAACTCACGAATACTGGTGTTTTTAACAATCTTGCCATGGTCGATAATCGCCACATTGCGGCACAGGCTCTCGGCCTCTTCAAGATAGTGAGTGGTCAAAATAATGGTGGTGCCACTGGCATTGATCTCACGGAGAAATTCCCACATGGAACGTCGCAGTTCGATATCCACACCGGCGGTGGGCTCATCGAGCACCAGCAATTTGGGTTCATGGATCAGTGCCCGGGCGATCATCAAGCGGCGCTTCATGCCACCGGAGAGAGTTCGCGATGGCACATGGCTCTTATCCCAGAGACCCAGCTGACGGAGATATTTCTCGGCGCGGACTATGGCCACATCACGGGGAATACCAAAATAACCGGCCTGATGAATCAGGATATCTATAGGCTTTTCAAACTGATTGAAATTGAATTCCTGAGGCACCACACCCACCAGCTGTTTCGCCTGGGAGAAGTCTTTATCGATATCATGGCCAAAAATACTGACCTTGCCGCCAGTCTTCAGTACCAGAGAACAGATAATGCCAATGGTAGTGGATTTGCCCGCGCCATTGGGGCCGAGCAGAGCAAAGAAATCCCCCGGTTGAACGGTGAGAGAAATATCCTTTAAGGCCTGGAAGCCGCCCTCATAGGTCTTGCTCAGCTGCTCAATTGCCAGTGCTGGTTGCATAGTTGTTTCCGTATGTCGATTTAAAGTGCCGATTTAAAAGGTGCCAATTTAAGTGGCTGCGGTGAATTGCTGGTTTGAGCGGCTCATTGGAGCTGCTAATTTTGGACAACATTGTAGCGCCGCCGAGCTAAGAAGTCTGGCTTTGAATAATTTGCGTAGAAAAATTATCAATCAGCCAAGATTAATTATCTAGTTCGACAACCCTATTACCGTCATAATGACCCGACTGATTAGGACGCTCTAAAACCCTATGCCGAAAAAAATTATCCGCCGTGTATTGCCCGACTTAGCCACGGTGCTGAAGCACCCGTCGATGCGCTGGACCGCGCCATTAATACGCGACCCCAATATTCTCCACCTAAATCGCGAGTCAGTCTCACTGGCGGTATTTATCGGCGTACTGGTAGCCTTTCTGCCGCTGCCGGGGCAAACCTTTATCGCCGCTGGTCTGGCCCTCTGGTGGGGCGCCAACCTGCCGCTATCGATTCTCTGCATATGGATCAGCAACCCGGTCACCATCGCACCGATATTTTTTCTCACCTATCGCGTCGGCGCCGCCGTACTCGGCAGTGCTCCGCTCGATTTCAGTATCTCCCTAACCTGGGAATGGTTCTCGACCATGGGATCACAGATTATGTTGCCACTGATGGTGGGCAGCCTGTTATGTGGTTTTGCTGCGGCAGCCGCTGGCTATTTACTGATTAATTTTCTCTGGCGCTGGAAAGTGATACGCAACTGGGAAAAGCGCAAACTGGCGCGGCAGCAAAACAGTGAAGCCAGTGACACTTAAATTAGCCGTTTACTCGTAGCGCAACTCGTCAGCGGGGACCATACGACTGGCGCGCAGGGCTGGATAGAGCGTAGCCAGTAGATTTAACAACACCGCCGCCAACGACACCTTGAGCACATCGGCCCAGCGCAGATCCACCGGAATATAATCGATCGGATAGACCTCGGTATTTAAAAAGGTCACGCCAAACAGCGACTCCAACCAAAGCACCAGATCCGCCACCCAGAAACAGCCCAGCACACCCACAAGCACACCAATCAAAATACCAAACAAGCCAATCAAGACACCCTGAGTCAAAAATAGCTGTAGGATTTCCCGGCGAGTCAAACCCAGGGTCTGGAGAATGGCAATATCTTTGCGCTTATCCATCACTGACATCATCAGCATGGAAATCACATTAAACGCCGCGATAGCAATAATCATAAAGATCAGCAGCCCGACCATATTCCGCGACAGCTGAATCGCCTGATAGAGATTGCCGTGAGTCTGAAACCAATCCCTAAAGCCATAGCCAAAGGGCAACCCTTCAAGCATCTGATAGCCCAGCTGACGGGCATTAAACTGATCGTCGACCTGCACCCGAAAACCATTAACCGACCCGGCAATACCGGCCACATCCGCCACCACAGGCAAAGCGCCAATGGCCAATAGCTGATCGATCTCAGTGTGGGTGGCGAACACCCCAGCCAAGGTAAAAGCCTCAGCCACTGTGGGCCCATCAGCCGAGGGCACAATAAGGGTTAAACGCTGGCCCAGCTGGACATCTAAACTCTCCGCCAAGACCTCAGAGAGCAGCAGCTGATTGCCCTGAGGCAGACTGACACCGGCCTCATCAAGCACCGTCTGCAACCCTGCCGGCACCGCACTGGCATCAAGGCCCAGCAACTGAATCGGCCTGCTGGTTTGACGAAAATGCACCAGCCCATTGACCTCAGCGTAGGGCGTCACTTCAGTCACCGAAGGCTGGCGGGCAATCAGCCCAGCATCGGCGCGCCAGTCGGCAACTCCCTGCTGATGAATAATTTGCACATGGGGCACCACCGAGAGAATGCGCTCCCGCAACTCCCGATCAAAGCCGTTCATTACCGACAGCACAATAATTAACAAACCCACGCCCAGCACCAGACCGCTAATCGCCAACAGGGAAATAAACGACACCAGACGATTGCCGCCCCCTCCAGAAGAAAAGTAGCGCAGCCCGATAAATAACGGCAGTGGCTTATACAACCGCAGTCTCCAATTCCACCAGCTGGCCATCGATCAGATTCACCTGACGATCCATGCGCGCAGCAATAGCCGGGTCATGGGTGACCACCACAAAAGAGATATTTAAGGTTTGGTTAAGCGTTAACAGCAGATCCAGAATCACCCCAGCAGTGCCAGGATCTAGATTGCCGGTGGGCTCATCCATCAATACTACAGAAGGCGACGTCACCAGTGCCCGAGCAATAGCCACACGCTGACGCTCACCACCGGACAGTTCCGATGGCTTATGTTTCAGACGATCACCCAGACCCACCTTGCCGAGCAACTCCTCAGCACGCTGTTGCGCCTCAGCAACCGACGCCCCACCAATCAGACAAGGCAAAGCGACATTTTCCAGCGCGCTAAACTCACCCAGCAGATGATGAAACTGATAGACAAAGCCCACATGCTGATTGCGCCACTTGGCCCGAGCAGAAACGCCCAGCCCCTGCCAATCCGTGCCACAGACAGTCACAGAGCCAGCGCTAGGATCATCCAAACCGCCAAGCAAATTCAATAAGGTCGTTTTACCGGAGCCAGAGACCCCCACCACCGCAAGCTTCTCACCCGCCTTCACCGCCACATTAGTATCCCGCAGCACCGGCAGCAGGCTATCGCCCTGCTGGTAGTCGCGACCAACGGCTTTGGCTTGCAAGACGTAAGAGCCCTCAGCGGATAAAGAGCCCTCAGCGGATAAAGAGCCCTCAGCGGAAGAAGGACCTTTAGGGCCTTTGTTAAAGAGCGAGCCCTCAGCGGATGAAGAGCCCTCAGCGGCAGAAGTCCCTTCAGGGACTTTGTTAAAGAGAGAGCCCTCAGCGGCAGAAGGACCTTTAGGGCCTTTGTTAAAGAGAGAGCCCTCAGCGGCAGAAGGACCTTTAGGGCCTTTGTTAAAGAGCGAGCCCTCAGCGGCAGAAGCCCCTTCCGGGGCTTCGTTAAAAGGAATATCAGTGGTCATAACGCAACGCCTCCGCAGGCAATACTTTGCCCGCTCGCCAAGCGGGATAGAGTGTGGCGAGAAAACTAATAACCAATGCACCGCCGACAACTGTAGCCACATCGCTGAAAATAATTTCCGAGGGCAAAGCACTGATTAAATAAATAGAGGGATCAAAAATATAACTGCCACTGAGCGCTTCCAGCCCAGCCACAATATCGCCAACAAAATACGCCAGCAGACAACCCAACAGCGTGCCAGCCAAAATACCCAAACTGCCCACCGCCAGACCCTGAATCACAAAGATCTTCATCACCGTCCCCGAGGTTGCACCCAGCGTCCGAATCACCGCAATATCCTTGCGCTTATCCGACACCATCAACACCAGACTGGCAACAATATTAAACGCCGCCACCGCGATAATCACCGACAGCAGCAGACTGACAATCACCTTCTCCATGCGCATCGCCTGAAACAGCGTGCCCATATTGTCACTCCAGGTACGCCATTTAAGGTCGTCCTTTAAGCTGCCATTCAAAAAGCTCTTACTAGATTGCGCAGCGAGCCAGTTATCCGCCACAAAGGCATCAGACAGCTCCAACTGCACACCCTGAAAACGATCCCCCAAGCGCAACAGCTTCTGACCATCGCGATAGTGAATAAACACCACCGAAGCATCTACCTGAGCACCCACCTGAAAAATCCCGGTCACCGTCACCCGCTTAATCCGCGGAAACACCCCAGCCGGGGTCACCGTCACCGAAGGCAGTGTCAGCTGCAACCGATCGCCAACAAAAAGATCCAACTTGCGCGCCACCTGACTACCAACCACCACGCCAAACTCACCAGCCTGCAACTGACCCACATAGCCACTGATCATATTCTCAGCCAGCTTTTCCCCAGTGGCGGATTCAGGATCTATACCCTGCAACACCAAACCCGTTTGATTGCCCCTGCTAGAACCCATCACAAAGCTCTGCAACATAGGCACCACCGAGAGCAACTGCACCGGAGCATCAGCACTGCCCGCCTGCAACTCAGTTTCAAGCTGATTAATCTGTGCCATATCCAGCCCCTGAGGACTGGTCACAGCCACATGGGGCACCACTCTTAATAGACGCATCTTGATCTCGCGATCAAAGCCATTCATCACCGACAGCACCACAATCAGCGCCGTCACACCCAACGCCATCGCCACCAGAGAAAACAGCGAAATAAACGACACAAAGCTATCGCGTCGTTTGCTACGCATATAGCGCAGGCCAATAAATAGAGGGAGGTTGGTTAACATGCAGGGATTAAACCCGAAAGCCACAGGACACACAAGATTGCATAGCCGGATGGGCCGAGATTAAGCGGTATTACTGAGGAATTGCGGTTGCTCGCCCATTACCCACTAGACATTGGCGACCAGAGAAAGGGCTAAGGAGAGCATAATAATCCCAACAAAAAACTCGAAGATCTTCCAAGCTTTAGGGTTTTCAAACACCGGCGCCAAGACTCGTGCGCCATAACCCAGACTAAAGAAGAAAACGAAGGAAGCGATCACCGCACCCAGAGCAAACTGAAACTGCTGGGGATGATACTGGGTTGAAACCGAGCCTAAAAGAATCACCGTATCCAGATAGACATGGGGGTTTAACCAGGTGAATGCCAGACAGATGGCTATAGTTTTAAACAGCGAGTTTTCTGTATCCGCTTCGGCTTCGAGAGCATGGCTTTCGGTAAAGGCCGACTTAAAACTGAGCAGAGCGTAGATCGTTAGAAATACTGCGCCGCCGTATCGAGCGACAATCTCTATAGTGGGAAACTGTTTAACCACTGTGCCAAATCCAGCGACGCCGAGGGAAATCAGAATCCCATCGGATACAGCACAGACTAGGCAGACAATAAACACATGGCGCTTTTTAAGCCCCTGCTTGAGCACAAAGGCATTTTGCGAGCCGATGGCCAGAATAAGGGAAAGCCCTAGGGAAAATCCTGCGAGATAAGTCGACAATTTTTACTGCCTTATTTAGCTTGAGGCTGAGCTTAATCGTTAAGCCGGAGATTTATTATTAAGCAGGGATTAAACCTGAAAGTGGCGGGAGGCACAATATTGCTTGGTTTTAGGAGGGGGAAGCGCGGAAGGATCTGAGGCTGACGGAATGGGATCCCTTAGTGGCAGTGATGCTGAAGCTACAGCCAAATCTTCGGTGTGGGTCTTATTGACTGGACTACTGGTTATAAAATAAGCGATACGACCCCAATTATACAATAACTTAAACCCGACCATTTTACGACCTACCGTAAAATGGTCTTGACTATATTACGATATATCGTAATATAGTCGGCATGAAAAGAACCTATGAACAGCTAATTCAGCATCATTTCGCCGACCATACACAAATGGCCCTGCTGACTGGCCCCCGGCAAGTCGGTAAAACCACGACATCCCGGTCTATTCAATCTAAGAATAATACCTACTACTTCAACTGGGATGATATTGAAGATCGTGAGCGAATACTCCAAGGCGGACAAACTATTGCCGCCTATATTGATATTGATAGGCTGAGAGATACGCTGCCGCTGCTTATCTTTGATGAAATACACAAATACAGCCAGTGGAAATCGTTTATAAAAGGCTTTTATGACCGTTACCACACACAGTGCCGCATACTGGTTACAGGAAGCGCTAGGCTAGATGTGTTTAAAAAAGGCGGAGACAGCCTAATGGGCCGGTATTTTTATTATCGCCTCCACCCGCTTTCAGTTAATGAGTTACTAAACCGCGCCCCCTCGGATACAGACATACAGAAACCCTTAAAAATTGCCGATACAAAATTTCTTAACCTGCTTAACTGGGGAGGATTCCCCGAACCCTACCTTAAACAAGAACAGCGTTTTTATAATCGCTGGACCCGTCTACGAAAGCAGCAACTATTACGAGAAGATATTCGCGAACTCAGCAATATTCAAGAGTTAGGGCAATTAGAACTACTGGCAACCCTACTACAACATCAGGCCGGAGAGCTCACCAGCTACTCTACTCTAGCCAAAAAAACCAGAGTGTCTGTCGACACTATCCGCCGCTGGATAGTAACGTTGGAATCTCTTTACTACTGTTTTTCTATTAGACCATGGACTAAAAACATCACCCGTTCATTGCTCAAAGAGCCCAAATACTATCTATGGGACTGGTCACAATGCAGCGATAAAGGCGCACGCAATGAAAACTTTATCGCTTCACATTTGCTTAAGGCCGTGCATTACTGGACCGACCAAGGCCTGGGCGAGTACGAACTCTACTTCCTACGGGATAAAGATAAACGTGAAGTTGACTTTCTTGTGAGTAAAAACCAAAAACCTTGGTTTATGGTAGAAGTAAAGTCATCGATCAAAGAAAAGCTTTCACCAACTCTCGCCGTCTTTCAAAAACAACTTTCATTAAAACATGTATTTCAAGTTGCAATGGATGGCGACTACGTAGACCAAGATATCTTCACGTTAGACAAACCGACGATTGTGCCAGCAAAGACGTTTTTGTCTCAATTGGTTTAAGCTAGAAACATCCTTCAACGTTGTACAGGTCATGTCGTCGATCGCGTGTCGAGAAGGCAAGTCCGTCAGCGGATGTAAAGCGTTCGAGCCAAGTGGGTTCCCGTTCATGCGCGTTCTCCTTAAAGCCTGTGTTTTTCCTTACAAAAGAGGCCTTTAAGCCCTAAATAAGCGCATTTACAAGGCGTTATCATTTATATTTCAATCACTTACGCAGGTCCGACCCCGTTCATGCCGTTACAAAAGAGGCCTTTAAGCCCTAGAATAAGCGCATTTACTAGGCACTTTCACCTATATTTCGATCACTTAGGTAGGTCCGACCTCGCACACACGAAACAAGGTCCGACCCCGTGCACCGATAACTACGTCAATATTAATCCTAAATATGTATATACAAAAATACAACATTTAGTTATATTTACGCATATACGCGATTATTCATGGAATGAAAAATTATGCGGTCTTTGTCATTGGTTATGTCTAAGAAAATAGAAGCAAAACTCAGAACCAAGCACAGCATTGAGCCTACTGAAGTTGAAGAGTGTTTTTATAACCGTACCAAAGGCAATCTTGTAGATACACGTGAAAATCATAAAACCAAACCACCCACCGAATGGTTTATTGCCAAAACTGACAAAGAGCGACTGCTGAAAGTCATCTTCGTCCTGGAGAATGGAAAAATCTATATAAAATCTTGTTTTGACGCAGATTCTGCGTCTATACGTATATACGAACGAAAGGCAAAATAGCCAATCTAAACACAGCCGAACCGGCATTCGAGCCGACAATCGAAACAACAACCGAAAGGTGGCATATCATGGCTAAAAAAATTCAAAGCACAGACAAAAACTGGGACAGCGGCGCACTAGGGCAATCTGAAGAGCATGCCGCGCCTTCAAGTAGCACTGAACACAAATTGAATGAAGCTATGGCCATGCAATCAATTTCTATTCGTCTGGATAAATCGCTAATTGAAGACCTCAAACTCATCGCAGATATCAATGGCTTAGGATATCAGCCTCTAATAAGGCGAGTCCTTCATCGATTTACCAACAGTGAAATGAAAAAGCTGGTGACTGAAAATGCAACATTGTTAAAGAAGCACCATAAAAAGGATCTGATTGACGATGATAGCGATAGGCAATGTGCTTAGCCATAGAGTATGCGCCTAGGAATAAAGCGAGAAGCCTCAGGGAGATAGATCTTCTCTTCGCTGCGATTCGATCAGATTGAGTCGTTGCGGGGGTCCGATGAAGAAGGCAATTTGATTGCGGCGCAACAGATTGTTGAGCGGACAACTCAATAGGGTGCCCTTTAGGGAGACTGTAAAAAAATCTGTGTAACTGTCTATCATTAACCCCAAACAGGGAAGGATAGACAGATGAACCATGATCAAATAAAGAACTTAGCTAAAGCCGCTGCGAAGAACATTAAAACAGAAGCCGATCTCAATGAGTTTCGGCAGATGCTCACCAAAATCACCGTTGAGACGGCGTTGAATGCTGAACTGGATGACCACCTAGGTTACTCCAAGCATGAAGAGTCAGACGCCTCTAACAGCCGTAATGGCAGCACTCGGAAGACACTTCAAACCGATGACGGCCAATTTCAGGTGGACACGCCGAGAGACCGAGACGGCAGCTTCGAACCCCAATTGGTGAAAAAACATCAGCGCCGCTTCACCACCATGGACGATAAGATTCTCTTTCTCTATGCGCAAGGTATGACCACGCGTGAGATCGTCGACACCTTTAAAGAAATGTATGACGCAGATATTTCTCCCACGTTGATCTCTAAAGTTACCAATGCCGTTATAGAGCAAGTTGTCGAGTGGCAGTCGCGGCCCTTGGATGCGGTGTATCCCATTGTTTATCTCGACTGTATTGTGCTTAAAATACGCCAAGATAAGCAGGTGATCAATAAGGCGATCTATCTGGCCCTAGGCGTTAACCTTGAAGGCCATAAAGAACTGTTGGGACTTTGGATCTCGGAAAATGAAGGCGCTAAATTCTGGCTCAATGTCCTCACAGAAATGCAAAATAGAGGGGTTAAAGACATCCTGATTGCCTGTGTTGACGGCTTGAAGGGCTTCCCTGATGCGATCAATACTGCTTTCCCCAAAACGCAAATACAGCTGTGTATCGTGCACATGGTGCGCAACTCCATGAAGTACGTCTCCTGGAAGGATTACAAGGCTGTTACAGCCGATTTAAAGCGTATCTACAAGTCAGTCACTGAAGAGGAAGCCCTGCTTGCACTGGAGCGGTTTGCTGAGCGTTGGGACGATAAATACCCGCAGATCAGCAAGTCATGGTGTACCCACTCGGACAATCTCAATACGCTCTTCAATTACCCTGAGGATATACGGCGAGCCATTTACACCACCAATGCCATTGAATCGCTCAACAGTGTTGTTCGTAAAGCGGTGAAAAAGCGAAAGCTATTTCCAAGTGATGACTCCGCAAAGAAGGTGGTCTATCTGGCCATACAGCAGGCCTCGAAAAAGTGGACCATGCCGATCAGGAATTGGAAAGCAGCCTTGAACCGATTTATCATTGAGTTCGAAGACCGCTTAACGGATTACATTTAACCTAGGCAGTTACACAGAAATATTTACAGGGTCCCTTTAGGGGTCGGACCCAAATAACCAATTGATTTTATAAGGCTTTCATCCAAAATCAGGCCTCTACAGTTGCTTAAAGAACTGCTTTTGGCATCAAAATTACAGATATAAGAGGCTCTTGGCTCTCTCATCCTATAAAGCCTTTCTTGTCCTTGCCTGGCAACCATGTGTGATTGCCACACATGGTTAGGAATAAAGTATCTGTTTGCGCGCCGTATTTAGTTTTCTCCTTAAAGGCTGTATTTTTCCTTAAAAAAGAGGCCTTTAAGCCCTAAAAAAGCGCATTTAATAGACACTTTCATTTATATTTCAATCACTTACGTAGGTCCGACCCCGTTCATCAAAAACAAGCGCAGCTTGCCGAAGTCCGGCTGCATGCGATTGTTAACTGCCGGCAGTACTGTATAGGCTATTAATAACACGCCCTATAAATTCTTTTAAAGCATCTGGGCATCGTCCAGAATGAATTTCCTCTAAAGCAGGAATCACCCAGCGATTTTTTCTAACTCCCAAATCCATCCACCCTTCTACCTCGCCCACTGATACGATATAAAGACCATGTTTTGAAGAGTCAGCCACTATTTTTTCTGCCTGCTCCTTAAATGGGTAATCAAGATAATCTAACCCACCCTTCTTTAATTGAGACCATTTAGTTGCTTCACTGCGTATTCTATTAAGAGCGCCTTTTGCACCAGAAAGGTTATGCTCGTTACCCCTTATCTGTGTTAGAAACTCTTCAACTTTAAATTTTATTTTATCAAGAACTTCATCTTCTGAGAGCTCCTCAATATGGCCAGCCACTACTGTACGAAGTGCCAATATCTCAGTCATGTCCTCTGTGCTATTAAATGCTTGAAGCGTTTGAGACAATTCAGCCTCCGAATTCATAATATCTATGTCTACGATCGCAACAGTGGGGATTGATGCATTATTTAGAAGAGTAACAACACTTTTTACCGTTTGCTTGTTATGAGCGTGGATAAACAGGATCTCTTGATTAGAGTGCTCGTGAATTGCGACAGAGTTATAAATAATTCTGTCAGAGTCAGCTTCACATACCACTACACCCCGAGCAAATATTCCCTCTAGAACTCTTTGACTGGATAAGATTGGTGATTTTGACAGAGCCTGTGTTGCATCGGCAGTGATCTTTGTAAAAGAGGTGATGTCATCGTTTCTGTTGAGTCGGTATATATCAGCGGGTTGACTGCCTGACAATAGTCCAGACAAAAAATTGGCATTATGAGTTGCAACTACTACTTGGCATGGAAAGGCTTCAGTGTGATCAGAAATCCACTGGCCTAATCTCCTCGCTTGCTCTGGGTGTAGGAACGCTTCGGGTTCATCAAGTAACACAACCTTATTTTTTGACAAAAGTAAGCTTAGAATGACAGCGACAAAACTTCTAAAACCATCTCCTTGCAACTCAATAGATGGATATTTTTTCATCACAGGATATGCTGTCCGTGGGTCTTGTGGGATTACTTCAAACTCCTTCGAAACAGCAAGCCTTAGTTCTAGCCCTGA
>ENA-OQVM01001677-OQVM01001677.1-marine-metagenome-genome-assembly--contig:-NODE-1677-length-28413-cov-4.173878_pt1 | contig 28413 bp, 23 predicted proteins | sample MGYA00237776_ERZ505498 | MGnify/ENA primary metagenome ERZ505498 (study PRJEB26159, sample SAMN06265151) | marine metagenome | isolation source: Helgoland LTER site | place: Germany:Helgoland, sampling...
GCGATGGTGATAACGACGGCTCGGATAACTGCCCGCTCATAGCTAATGCAGACCAGCTGGATACGGACTCAGACGGGACAGGTGATGCCTGTGATACCGATGGTGATGGTGATGGCACTGACGATGGCACTGATAATTGTCCGCTCATAGCCAATGCAGACCAACTGGATACCGACTCAGACGGCATGGGTGATGCCTGCGATACCGACGATGACGGTGATGGTGATAACGACGGCTCCGATAACTGCCCGTTAATTGCTAATGCAGACCAGCTCGATACCGACTCAGACGGCACGGGTGATGCCTGTGATACCGACGATGATGGTGATGGCACTGACGATGGTCCTGACAATTGTCCCCTGGTGAGCAATGCTGCTCAGACCGATACCGACTCCGATGGCACGGGTGATGCCTGTGATACCGATGGTGACGGTGACGGCACTGACGATGGCGCTGACAACTGTCCGCTCATAGCCAATGCAGACCAACTGGATACCGACTCAGACGGCACGGGCGATGCCTGCGATACCGACGATGATGGTGATGGTGATAACGACGGCTCGGATAACTGCCCGTTAATCGCTAACTCAGATCAATTGGATACCGACTCCGATGGCACGGGTGATGCCTGCGATACCGACGATGACGGCGATGGTGATAACGACGGCTCCGATAACTGCCCGCTTATTGCCAACCCGGATCAGCTGGATACGGACTCAGACGGAACAGGCGATGCCTGCGATACCGATGGTGACGATGACGGCACTGACGATGGCGCTGACAACTGTCCGCTCATTGCCAACCCGGATCAGCTAGATACCGACTCTGATGGTCTAGGCGATCTATGTGATGAGGATGACGACAATGACGGCGTCCTCGACATTAGTGAAGTGCGCGGCGACTGCAGGATAAAAATTGACTGCGATGATGACAATGAAACCGATCTCACAGATCCATTTCCCTTGGCAGTAACGTCAATCGCGCTCGCTCCACATAGCTCCATCACCACGCTCCCCCCTAGCCGCTTATCTACCTGCTCACTAGTTCTCAGCCAGGCTTACTTATCTGCCTACACGGCCCCAGACGGCATGGACAGCATTGGTACTCAAGCTCATTTTTCTCTAACTAACTGTGATACGGCCTCCGCAGAGACCGTTACGCTAGAAGTCAACTTTGGAGTCGCACTGCCGTCAGATGGCCTAGTGTGCAAAGTTGACGAGACGTCACCACCACTCGACATCCGTAACGCGCGGATTCGCGGTAACTCGGCCCGTTATACACTGACTGACAATGGACCCTTCGACACCAACCCAACGTTAGGCGCCATTGACAATCCGGTGACGGTCATCGTCCTCGAGGACAATTCACTGTCGGCAGCGCCAGCCATACCAGTACCCATAAATCCAATCTGGTTAATTTTTCAGGGACTTTTCCTCGGTCTGCTGGCGATCCGAGCACTCAGATCACCTGATTAGAAGGGGAACTTGGCGGCGACGGGGTATGACGAATGGAAGTCATAGCCGCCCAATAACCAGCAATACCAATCAGGCCGACAGCGATGTAGTTAGCGGCGCCTGTTAACCCATTAACGTTAACGTCCTGCCTCGCTAAGGCGTATTTATTCTGATCGCTACGATGTTGGGTTGTAAGCTTCGTCGGCTGGGACAACAGACTAGAGGAGACTCACCAGTCAAGGAGAGCGCAAAAGGGCGGGCTCGGCACGCGGGTTCTTATTCGTGAGAGCTAAACTTAGAACGACCCTATTTTAAAGAGACTTACACTGTCTTCGCAAAAAATTGGTCGGGACGGCAGGATTTGAACCTGCGACCACCACACCCCCAGTGTGGTGCGCTACCAGACTGCGCTACGCCCCGAAGCGGCGAGAGTATACATGGGTAAACCCAAGGTGGTAAGTGTTAGAGCGGAGGATTTAACAGCGCTTGAGCTTTTAATAAGTCGCTAATGCAGTCACGAGCCACCTGCTGAATCTCGACGGGTGTGGGCACCTCGTCTTCTTGGGTCATGCGCTGGCGAGCACCGCCAATGGTGTAGCCCTGCTCGTACAACAGGCTACGTATGGTGCGAATCATTTCGACATCGACACGCTGGTAGTATCTTCGGTTTCCACGGCGCTTCACGGGCTTTAGTTGCGGAAACTCTTGCTCCCAGTAACGCAAGACGTGTGGCTTTACGGCACAGAGATCACTCACCTCACCAATGGTGAAGTAGCGCTTAGTTGGAATTGGAGGTAGTTCACTGTTGTGGGTGGGTTCAAGCATGATCAAATCCTCCCAACTCAGTTACCTGCTCTACTTTTGCCTTGAGCTTTTGACCTGGTCGAAATGTGACCACTCTGCGGGCCGATATGGGTATGGCTTCGCCCGTTTTCGGGTTTCTTCCCGGTCGCTGACGCTTGTCTCTGAGGTCAAAATTCCCAAAGCCTGATAATTTGACTTGTTCGTTGTTCTCAAGGCAAATGCGAATCTCTTCAAAAAACTGTTCTACCAGCTCTTTGGCTTCACGCTTATTGAGCCCAAGCTCTTCAAAGAGCTTATCGGCCATTTCAGATTTAGTCAGCGCAGACATGATTTCTCGCTATGCTCTCAACTCGGCATTGAATTTTTCTTTCAGAAAATCAATGACTTGATTAACAATTGAGGACACTTCCTCATCATCAAGAGTGCGCGAGCTGTCTCTGAAAGTCAAACCCATGGCCACACTTTTTTGATCTTCGCCTACACCGCTGCCGGTATAAATATCGAAAAGTTTTAAATCTGCCAGCGTCGCCCCCGCTATTTCACGAACAGCACTCAGCAGCGCACCAACCTCAAGACTGCGAGCAACGACCACCGCTATGTCTCGACGGGTTTCCGGAAAGCGCGATATATCCTCATAACTCGGAATGCGCCCCTGACGCACTGCGTTCAGATCGAGCTCGGCAAACACCGTGTGGGGTGGTATGTCGAGTTGCTGCGCCGCTAAAGGGTGCACAGTACCCAAGAAGCCAATCACTGTTCCATTGACGGAGATATTTGCCGTTTGACCATCGTGCAAGCCAGCATGACAGGCCGTGCTAAACCCGACCTCAGCACCCGTAGGACTCAGCATTTGTTCGATCTCCCCCTTCATATCAAAGAAATCAGATCGGCTATTGTCATTCGCCCAGTTCTCTGTGGCCTTCGTACCCGACATTGCCATGGCCAGCATCGCTTGTTCCGCATAGGGCTGCCCCGGGGTAAAACGACTTCCCGTCTCGAACAAGCGCACTCGAGAATTTTGGCGCTTAACATTGTGTGCAACAGCTCCTGCCAGCCCCGCAAGCAAGCCTAAGCGCATTTCCGACATTTCACTGGAAATGGGGTTCTTTACCTTTATTGCGTTGGCCTCGGGCCAAAACACCGCCTGCTGCTCGGGCGCGACAAAGCTGAAGGTAATTGCCTCCTGAAAGCCTCGCGACACCAACCCCTGTCGCAGGGTGCGCAGTGATCTTTGTGACTCACTAACCGGGGTGACCTGAAGCTTGGCTTCGATATGGCTAGAGGGCAACCGGTTGTAGCCATGAACACGGGCCAGCTCTTCGATTAAATCAACCTCTTGACTCATGTCAAAGCGCCAGCTGGGTGCAATACAAGACCAAGAACTTGAGCCGTCGTAAGTCACATCAAAACCCAGACCCTGCAGGATGCGCGTGACTTCGTCTTCCGGCATTGCTAAACCTAACACTCGCTCAATACGCTCTGCCCGTAAGACCAGAGTCGACTGCCCTGGCAGATGTTCATTGCTAACGATCTCGGTAATAGCGCCAGCGCTGCCGCCTGTCACTTCCAGCAGCAGTTCGGTCGCCCGCTCAATGGCGCGTCGCTGTAACTGCCAATCGACCCCACGCTCGTAACGATGCGACGCATCAGTATGCAGTCCGTAGCCTCGCGCTCGACCGGCAATTAAGGTTGGCGTAAAAAAAGCACTTTCTAGAAAAATAGCGCGGGTCGCAGAGGTCACACCACTATTGACGCCGCCCATGATGCCAGCGAGTGCCAAGGGGCGCTGATGATCGGCTATCACCAAGGTACCCTCGGTTAGCTGTATCTCCGATCCATCCAGTAAGGTCATGGACTCATTGGGCATCGACTCACGAACAACTATACCGCCGGACAATTCGTTAAAATCAAACGCATGCAACGGCTGACCCAGCTCCAGCATGACGTAGTTGGTCACATCAACAACAGGATCAATCGTGCGGAGTCCCGAACGCCGCAGTCGCTCAGCCATGAACAAGGGCGTGGTCGCAGTAAGATCGACATTCTCAATAACCCTGCCCAGATACCTTGGACATTGTGCACTTGCCTTCACTTCCACCGGAAAAGTGGTATCAATAGTTGGCTGAACGGGCTCTACGGGAGGCTCGCAGGCCATTAACTGATTGAGAACGGCTACATCCCTCGCTATACCCGCAATACCCAGGCAATCAGCGCGGTTAGGCGTCAAGCCAAGTTCAAGGGTCACGTCATTAAGCGCCAGATAGTCACGCAGGTCCTGCCCAACCGGGGCATCAGAAGCAAGCTCAAGTAGCCCGTCGCTCTCTTCCGAGAGGGTAAGCTCTGCCGCGGCGCACAACATGCCCTGACTCTCTAGCCCCCGCAACTTGGCCTTTTTAATTTTAAAATTGCCGGGAAGGACTGCACCAAGGCGTGCCAGCGGGGCTTTCAACCCCACCCGGGCATTGGGTGCACCACAAACAATTTGCACTGTCTCCTCGCCCGCATTGACAGTACAAACGCGCAGCTTGTCGGCATCAGGGTGCTGCTCGGCTGATACGATCTCAGCCACAACAACCCCCTCAAAAGACCCTGCAACGGGTGTTACGGCGTCAACCTCCAAGCCGGCCATCGTCAGCTGCTCCGCCAACATTTCAGCCGATAAATTGGGATTAACCCATTCACGCAACCACTGTTCGGAAAAAATCATGGTTTGCGTCCCCTACTGAAACTGGCTTAAAAAGCGCAGATCGTTGTCAAAGTTAAGCCTCAAATCACCAATGCCATAGCGCAGCATGGCTAAACGCTCAACACCTAACCCGAAAGCAAAGCCTGTAAATCGCTCGGTATCGATGCCCGACATTTCGAAGACCCGTGGATTAACCATGCCGCAGCCCAACACCTCTAGCCAGCCCGTATGGCTGCATACTCGACAACCCTCACCGCCGCACTTTACACACTGAATGTCGACCTCGGCTGAGGGCTCTGTAAATGGAAAGTAAGACGGCCTAAATCTAACAGCAAGATCATCACGCTCGAAAAATGCCTGCATAAACGCTTCTAGCAAGCCCTTGAGATCGGCGAAGCTGGACCGCTCGTCAACGAGCAAACCTTCTATTTGATGGAACATGGGCGAGTGCGTTAAATCAGAATCGCAGCGATAAACTCGCCCCGGACAGATAATCCTTAACGGCGGCTCGCGGGATTCCATGGTTCGAATCTGCACACCCGAAGTGTGAGTACGAAGCACATGCGTGTCATCAATATAAAACGTATCGTGCATAGCGCGAGCGGGATGATGGGCTGGAATATTAAGGGCTTCGAAGTTGTGGTAATCGTCCTCAATTTCTGGACCCTCAGCGACACTAAAGCCCATACCTGTAAAAAAATCCTCGACGCGTTGAATGGTTCTGGTAATTGGATGCAAGCCACCCATATCGACACCGCGACCCGGCAATGTGACATCAATCTTCTCGGCCTCTAGCTTTTGCTGCAAAACCGCCTGCTCAAGCTGCGCTTTTCGCGCGTTAAGCACCTCTGAGAGCTCTTGCTTGACCGCGTTGATGAGAGCACCCGCTTTTGGACGTTCCTCGGCAGACAGCCCTCCCAGGGTTTTCAACAGTGCTGTCAGCGCACCCTTTTTACCCAAGTACTCCACCCGAAGCTGCTCTAGCTCCTGAGGTGTTGATGCCTGCCCTACTGCGACTATCGCCGCTGATTTTATTGCCTCTAGGGATTCCATGCTTTCAATCTCTACCGTATGCAAACGCCGGCCAGTTCTGACCATAAAAAAGGGAAGGAGCAAGTGCTCCTTCCCTCGTAGGATACTTCAGTCAGGCCTGCAAGACGCAGGTTTCTGATTAAGCAGCCAGAGCTGAGCGCGCTTGCTCTACAACTGCTGCAAATGCAGCCTTGTCATGCACTGCCAGATCGGCCAGAACACGTCGATCCAGCGCTATGTCTGCTTTCTTCAAACCATTGATCAGTCTGCTGTAAGTCAGGCCATTCGCACGAGACTGCGCATTGATCCGGGTAATCCAGAGTGCACGGAACTGGCGCTTGCGTTGCCTACGGTCACGATAAGCGTACTGACCTGCTTTGGTGACTGCCTGCTTGGCTACTCGAAACACACGTGAGCGCGCTCCGTAATACCCTTTCGCTTTGCTTAAGATTTTCTTGTGACGACGTCTAGCCGTCACACCACGTTTTACACGAGCCATAGTCTTTTACTCCAAGTGATGAGGACGGTTATTTCGCACGAAGCATACGATCGATCAGCACTTTATCTGCCTGATCAACCATAGATGTGCCGCGCAGCTGACGCTTACGCTTGGTCGTCATCTTGGTAAGAATATGGCTTTTATGAGCGCTTTTGCGCTTATAACCGCCGGCCGTTTTTTTAAACCGCTTGGCGGCACCACTGTGAATTTTTGCTTTGGACATGGATACAACTCCGCATTTGGCCCGCTTACGCAGGCGAGTTTTTCATTGATCGGGGCCAGAGGCATTCACTGGCCATTAACCCCGCTTCTTAGGTGCAATAACCATCGTCAGCTGTCGACCTTCCATTTTTGGAAACTGCTCAACACTGCCGAGTTCGCTCAGATCGGCTTCTACTCGCTTGAGTAGCTCCATGCCGATTTCCTGATGAGCCATTTCACGCCCGCGATAACGTAGGGTGACTTTGGCCTTATCGCCGTTTTCAAGGAAACGTACCAGGTTGCGTAGTTTTACCTGATAGTCCCCTTCGTCCGTCCCTGGACGAAATTTCATTTCTTTAACTTGGATTCGTTTGGTCTTTTTACGCTGCGCAGCTTTCTGCTTTTTAGCCTCAAAGATGTGCTTTCCGTAGTCCATAACCTTACAGACTGGCGGATCCGACTCTGCCATCATGACCAGGTCCATGCCTGCTGCTTCAGCAGCTGCCTGGGCCTCGGCGATAGTTACAATGCCTACCTGCTCGCCCTCTGCACTAACCAGACGCACCTGAGGGGCCGTAATTTGCTCATTTGTAATGGCTTTCTTGCTCTTGCTGTCGCTCTTAATACCCTCGATCTCCAGTTAGTAAAGAGCGCGGATAGTACAGGCAAGCGCAACCAAGCTCAAGATGCCTAGTTGGTATAAATCACTGGCCCCTAAAATGCAGTAATCAGGGGGTTTCAGCCGGTTAGTGCACACAGCAGGCAACGCCTTCGCCACGGGTCACCCTAAAGTCACGCACCCGCGACCCCTAGTTGCTGCGGGTATTAACAAAAAGCAGTGAATTCCAGCCATCAAACCGAGCCATAATTTAGGGCCTGAGTATGAATTTTCTAGCCTGCGCCTATCTTTTCACGACAAGACCATTGATCTTCAGCAAACAGTGATGACAACTTTATAAAGACTCGATAATTTACGCTCTAAAGAGTCATCCAGTAGGAAATAACTTTGAATCTGCTCGATATCGATCAATTTCAGTGGCATCACCATCAAGAAACCGTCGCGGGTCAGCCCATTATCGACTACTGGAGCTCAGTACTATCGGTGAGCAACAGTGGCCGTATAGAAATGCTCTACCGATGGGAGCCCAATGCGCACTGCCACTTTCATCGCCATCGCGCGGAGACGACGTCAATCATTTTGCAAGGCGAGCTGAATGTAGCCGACTACGTCGATGGTAAGGTCATTGACTCGTGGGTAAGACCGAAGGGGCACCGGTCCTTCGCTGAGGGCGATGAGGTCCACCGAGAATGGGGAGGGCCTCAGGGCGCCTTGGTGTATTTTAGCCTGTACGCCGCAGATGGACTGCTCGCAGACCAGCTAGATAACCACGGCAATGTCATCAGAACCACGTCGCTGAGCGATGTGACAAAACACTACAACAAAACGCTATAACAAAACTATGGTTACCCGGTAACTCTGAGTAGCGCCATGCCCGTCCGTGCTAAATCACGAGCTACGGCTAACGGGACTCCTGTTCTGCACACCAGCTTAAAGGGGAGCAACCAAAACGCTGGGAGAAATAACGCGAAAAGTTGCCCGTGTTTGAAAATCCCGCGTGATTCGAAATCAAGTTCACGGAAAACACCCCGCTGCGTAGCATGGGCAACACGACCTCATCCCGAGATTCGTCGAGCAAGCTTTGAAAGGTAACGCCCAAGTCCCGGGCTAAGCGACGCTGCAGCGTGCGTTTATCGCAATGCATGCGCTCAGCGAGGCGAGTAAGCTGATAGCGCCCGGTTGGCAGGGTCGCCCGAATCCAGCCTTTAATTTCACTTTTGAGTACGGCGTTAAGATCACCCTTTCTGTATGCCTCTAAAGCGCTGTCGGCCTCTCGTACAAAGGGCGACTGCCCTTTTCTATAACTGGGATTAGGCTTAGACAACGTATCGCGGTGGATAAGCAAACCCGATTCAGGGCTGTTTACGTTGAAAGGAATGGATTGAAAATGGCTAGGCCAACACAAACTATGGTTCGAAGGCGCCAAATTTATGGAATGCGGTTTAAAGGCACCTTCTGACATGGCGCCCAAACCCGAGACGACTTGCATCAACGCCATCGCAGTGATGATGTCTGCGGCAGGCTCATCCTGAGCACCGCCCCTCTCAACCCACAGCGACAGAAAAATATGCTCGCCTTGTGGCCGCACTTGCCAAACAATCGGGGCGGCATGAAGCGGGTTATACCGCAACAAAACCGACAACATTGCACCCACGTTAGGCGCGTCTTGAAAGAGGGATACTAAAACCCCGCCGCAGTTTTCTTCCTGATCATCTATCCAGCCAGCAACTAGATTGGGGTCTTCCTCAGCCATAGGTAAAAGCAACTGGCTAACGTCAGCAAGGCGGATTTCAGGGCCCTTCGTGAACGATGAGCCAGCAATACTCGCATTTGAGATAGCCTCCTGACATTTATTGTCTGGAGACCACTTTGGCATACCCCAAAGAGCAGCGGCTTCGACAACACCCGGAATCATAGCGTAGTCCGTTTTAGTTATAAGCTTACCAGTTTGCAAAAACGCCGTGCAGTGTCAAGAAAACTGTCGCTAATTGTTTAAGAAACTCACAGACTCAAACGGAAGTGTCACCATTTGATAACAGGCACGGCTCCATGGTATTTCGACCCAAAGCCACTGACACAGGAAGCGCGGTGAATCGACAGCGATGACTCAAAACGGCCTTTGCGATAGCGCCGGGAGCAATTACAGCGACGCCAGACGCTGCCCGGTCCTGAACAGGGGGCCTCTGCGCATGCCCCGAAACCGCCGGCAAAGACTCAATGAATTATGCCGATCCTATCAAACGCATGTGTGGTGAACCGTAGCAGCCAACTACCCTTGAAGCAGGACCTAGGTGTCGCATTATAAGGGACCCTACATAAGTAACACTAGGATTCGAGGCGTCCCATTCGATCCGCCATGTCAGCCATTAATTGAGTGAGCTCCGTTAAATTTAAGCTGCCCAGATCTGCGCCATGGCGCCCTCGCACCGCAACCGTATTAGAGACCACTTCTTTATCGCCAACTACCAAAACTAGCGGCACTTTAGCCAGCTCATGTTCACGAATTTTAAAGCCGATTTTTTCATTACGAAGATCGGTGCCTGCCCTGAATCCGGCAGCTTTAAGACTGGCTGCGACCTGCTCGGCATAAGCCCCTTGCTTGTCGGTTATCGGCGCCACCACTGCCTGCTGGGGGGCTAGCCACAGCGGAAATTCGCCTTCGTAATGCTCGATCAGAATGCCGATAAATCGCTCAAACGATCCCAGCACGGCGCGATGCAGCATGACCGGCACCTGTCGGCTGCCATCCTCTGCGACATACTGTGCATCGAGACGCCCCGGCATTGAGAAATCCACCTGTATCGTGCCCAGCTGCCATACCCGGCCGATACAATCCTTCAAAGAAAACTCAATTTTGGGGCCATAAAATGCCCCCTCACCGGGCAGCATTTCCCAATCTAGGCCCTTCGCATCTAAAGCCTGCGCCAAGGCTGCCTCGGCTCTATCCCAATCTGCCTCAGAACCCACTCGCTCAGCAGGCCGCGTTGATAGTCGGTAGATCACCTCGGTAAAGCCAAAGTCGGCATACACTTCGTGCAGCATGTCGATGAAGGTGGCCACCTCAGACTGAATTTGCCCTTCCGTGCAAAAGATATGGGCATCGTCCTGCGTGAAACCTCTCACCCGCATAATGCCGTGGAGCGACCCTGAGGGCTCATTCCTGTGGCAGCTACCAAACTCTGCAAGCCTCAGGGGCAGGTCGCGGTAGGACTTCAAGCCCTGATTAAACACCTGAACGTGACAGGGGCAATTCATGGGTTTCACCGCAAATTGCCGCTCGTCGGCATCTAAGGTAAACATTCCCGATGCAAACTTATCGGCATGTCCTGATCGCTGCCACAGAGAAATATCGACCACTTGCGGTGTTTTTATCTCTTCGTAATCAAAGCGCAGTTGCTGTTTGCGCATGTAACTTTCGATCACCTGATAAATGGTCCAGCCGGGAGGGTGCCAAAACACCATGCCGGGAGCTTCTTCCTGGGTATGAAAGAGATTGAGTTTTTTGGCGATTTTGCGGTGATCGCGCTTTTCTGCTTCAGCGATTCTATTGAGGTAAGCCTTCAGCTCTTTTTTGTTGCCCCAGGCAGTGCCATAAATACGCTGCAACATCTGGTTATTGGCATCACCGCGCCAGTAGGCTCCCGCCACTTTGGTTAACTTAAACGCTTTTAATTTACTGGTTGTGGGTACGTGGGGGCCGCGACACAGGTCCATCCACTCACCCTGCTTGTAGATAGAAATCTCTTCTCCCTCTGGAAGGTCTTCAATAATCTGAACTTTGAAGTGCTCTCCCATGTTACGAAAAAGATCAATCGCTTGATCCCTGGAGTACACGACTCGTTCCACGGAAAGGTCGGCACTCGCGAGCTCCTCCATGCGCTTTTCAATGCGCTCGAGGTCTTCAGGGGTGAAATTGTGGCCTGTGGCAAAGTCGTAATAGAAGCCATTTTCAACCGTGGGGCCAATCGTGACCTGAGTCCCGGGAAACAACTGCTGTACGGCTTGCGCTAATAAATGCGCGGTCGAGTGGCGAATAATCTCAACCCCGGCCTCGTCCCGCTCGGTGATAATGCTCAAGGCACTATCTGATTCGATAACGAAGGAGGTATCTACCTCAAGGCCATCTACCACACCGGCTAAAGCGGCCTTTGCAAGGCCCGGACCAATATCAAATGCCACATCGGCTACCGAGACGGGCTGCTCAAAAGTGCGTTGGGATCCATCGGGAAGGTTAATCACGGGCATGCTGCTACTCCTTGTTGTCAGTGGCGACCCCTACCAAGGGCCGCTTGCTCAGGGCGCAATTCTAGCGTCTGAGCGCCCAACTTTCACAGCCCACTATTCCCAAACTACAAAACTAAAACCTTTAGAACAGGGCCTTTATTTGGCTTTAAGATCTGCAGACTGCAAAGCTAAATCGCCCGAAACTACCAAAACCCCGACACAAGGAAACAAACTGCGGATTCACCAATTATGTTCAATTATGCCAAGCCCTTGAGCGCATCCAACTCCAGTGCAAATATGGCGGTGTGTGGCAGGGGTTTAAATCGATGAAGCAGAGAGTGGCATTAATAGAGGATGAACTGGCGTTAGCGGCCAGTTATCAAGATTTTTTGCAGCATGCGGGGTATAGCGTCACGATATACGCAACGGCTGAAAGTGCCATTACAGGCCTTGAGAGTTTTCATCCTGACCTCATCCTGCTCGATATAGGATTAGGACACGATCCAGAGGCTGGCTTTGAGCTGTGCAGAACATTGCGGGCCCGAGACGCCCTCGTTCCCATCATATTTTTAACCGCCAGAGATGAAGAAGTAGACGTTATTTCCGGACTACGCCTGGGCGCCGATGATTACCTCACAAAAGATATATCCCGGTCGCATCTTCTTGCGCGAATCAATGGACTGTTGCGACGCGTAGTGGCCTTAAGAAATCCCGAGAATCAGGAGCAAATACTCAAACGGGGAAAGCTGGAGCTCAATAGCGAACGCTTAACGACCATCTGGGGAGAATCACAAATTGCCCTCACCTATACCGAATTTTGGATGCTGTATGTCATGGCGAAAAATCCGGGGCACATTAAAAGTAGAGAACAGCTGATGGAGGCGGCACGGGTCGTCTTAGATGACAGTACAGTTACCTCGCATATACGTCGAATCCGCCGAAAATTTGAAACTGCAGACGCGGCCTTCGATCACCTTGAAACCGCTTACGGGTTAGGTTATCGCTGGCGGGGCGATGTGTGAAACTACGTTATCAACTTGCCGTGCTGTCTCTGACATTTCTCGCCATTCCCTGGGCTGGCTGTGAATTCCTGAGATCTAATGAGCAATCACTGAGTCTGCTGCAGGAACAGTCGCTGAGGGCCACTGGACAAGCCATCGCCCACGGCCTCTACAACGAGACCCGGTTACTTTACCCCGAACCCAAAAGGTCCACAGCGCCCTTTAACGATCGATCCCTTCAGGTCCGTCGCCTGGCCTCAACTCCGGTTCTCGATGGCTACTTTGATGACTGGCCCGATATTGATTGGCGCCAATTTGGCACCACGCGGCGCCCACTAGATCTGCGCCTAGGGAAGCATGGCTCACAACTCATTATTGCCGCGAGGGTCGCCGACGACAGCAAAACTTACGATACAACGACCCCGGCCACTGAGCCCAGTGGAGACCGATTCGTTTTGGTAACATGGCTGGGCAATCAACGACAACGCTACGTCATCAGCACCCCAGCACCGGGCAAAATTGGCGCTCGCCCCCTGAGCCGTCAATTAACGTCGGCTCAGTCCGGCGCGATTGCCGGGCACTGGGTAGACACCAGCACTGGGTATCAACTCGAGGTGACACTACCCCTAGCCCTAGCGGGTGAGCGTTTGGGCATTTATTACCTCGACGCTGATGAAGGCGGCATTAGTGTAAGGGGCAACGTCACCCCTCTCGATACCGATGCGCCACCCTGGCTGGTCCACAGCACGGCTGAAATCGACCTTTGGATAAACCGATACAAAAATCGGACTATTGATGTACAGATTTTGGATCGCTGGGGTTGGCCTCTGGCCAAGATTGGCCAGGCACAACCACCAACACAACCCACAACTTTTTGGCTAACCCCGTGGCTGTACCGCCAAATACTGGGCACGCCACCCTCTTCTTTACCTCAAACAACCACAAAAATCGGACAGATTGTTAGCCCCGGCATAACCACCGCCCAGCGAGGACTCGACACTCTAGAGACGGTTGCCACTTCAGAAGGACTGAAAACTCGCTTTACAGCGCCGATTAAAAGCCCTGAGGGCGTTATTGGCATTGTCGTTACTGAGAGCACGAGAAACCAATATTTATCGGTGAGTGCACCCGCTTTCGAAGCTTTGCTGGTTGGGGGCACGGGAGCACTTATTTTGTGCTACGTCACCGTGCTTATTTTTGCCATTGTGCTCAGCAAGAGAATCAGTCGGCTGTCGAGTGCCACTCAAAACTTAGGTGCTAGCAACGCCTCACTGCCTCTTGATCGCTTTAATGACGAACTGACACAGCTAACTATGGCCTTCAATATTCAATTGCAACAACAGCAACAGCTGCAAGCCTACCTAAAAGCTCTACCTCAAAGTCTCGCCCATGAGATTAGAACCCCCGTGGCCATCATTCGCTCGGCCATTGCGCTGTTGGCCGACAGTGAACAGCCTACATCTGAACGTCAGCAAATTATTGCCCGGGCCGATGGCGGCATAGATCGGCTCACCCAATTACTGAGTACGATGAATGAAGCCAATCAACTCGAGCAAATTTTGGGTCAGGAACCCTTAAAAACCACCGATATGAGTGCACTCGTTGGAGAGCTCGCCGCAGCCTACAACGTCACATTCCCAAAGTGGACCTTTGCTGTACTAACTGATGAAGCAGCCATCGTCACCAAAATATCACCTGACCTCATTGTTCAGGCACTCGATAAGCTGGTCGCCAATGCCACATCCTTTGCGCAGCCGGGCACGACTATTGCCTTAAAACTGAGTCATCGAGGTTTGTGGTGGCGCTTAACCGTGATAAACCTAGGACCACCACTGCCTGAAGACACACAGCAGCTCTTCGCGCCCATGGTGTCTTTGCGTGATAAAGATCAAAGAAACGAGGGCTCCCTGGGGCTGGGGCTCTATGTCGTAAGTTTGGTAGCACGCCACCACAAGGGTGAGCCCTGGGCACATAATTTAGAGGACGGCACGGGCGTTGAGGTCGGTTTCACCGGATTATTCACCTAGCAGAAGAACGTGCCCTTCATGCCTTCTGTGCCATAGCCAGCCACTTGGGCACTTGCGCTTCAATTTTTGCTATGACCTCGCTAAAAGCCACCCCTGCCAATTCGGGATCAGATAATTTGGATGGATCCGTTAATGGCCAGTGTAATTTTTGCGCATCACCGAGCCACAGTGGACAGGCCTCGCCTGCGGCACTGTCGCAAACGGTGACCACCAAATTCGGTGGCGACTGCTCTAAAGCCTCCCAACCTGTACTTTGAAGACCCTCAATGGAATAACCGTGCTGTGCTAACTGACGGAGCGTTTCAGGGTAGATGGCACCGGCAGGATGGCTGCCAGCACTACTTACCTTTAGAGCACCCTTGGCATGGGCGTCGGTAATGGCCTCACATAAAATACTGCGGCACCGGTTGTGCGTGCAGACGAATAAAATGTGAAACATGATGTCACTCCGTTTTAAACACAAAAAAAGACCGCCCCAATGAGCGGTCTTATCTCAGATCAATGCAGATCACCACTGCGCCGCTGTCTATACCGATAGGATCCAACGGTCAGAGACAGCAACTTGGGTAATGCGCACTAAGGCGGTTTGCACCTTAGTTCGTCGCTGAACGCTGCATATTTTCGAGAACCTGATCAATGGAAAAGCTGGCTGGCTTTTGCCGGGGCGGATACTCGACAAAGGTTCCTAAAAACTGGCCCACGTAGGTTTGAGCCGGCACCAGTAAGAACACGTGCTGAAACCACCAGTCCTTATAATGGATAGACTCGTGCTCGGCTTCTTCAAACGGATCGCTGTAAAGATCGAAGATCTTGGGCACCCGCAACTGCACAAAGGGATCAGCCCACACATCGAAACTATGCGCCCGCTGTTCAGCAAAAACCGCTTTCCAGCGCTGGTAGCGCATACCCACGAGATTGCCGTCATCGCTGAAGTAGAAGAATTCGGCGCGAGGACTTTCGTCTATCTCTCCACCCCAGTAGGGCAGCATGTTGTAGCCATCGAGATGTACCTTGGTATTACCTTCACCAAAGGTACTGCCTTTGCTGACCTGCTCCTTAAGGTCAACATCACCCAATGCTGCAGCAATGGTTGGAAACCAATCCATGTGGCTGACGATGCCGTTAGAGCGTGAGCCGGGTTCGATTAGGCCGGGCCATTTCACCAGCAGTGGTACACGATAGCCACCTTCCCAGTTGGTGTTCTTTTCGCCCCTGAAAGGTGCGGTACCGCCATCGGGCCAGGTAAATTTCTCGGCACCGTTGTCGGTGGTGTACATCACCACGGTGTTATCTGCGATCCCTAATTCGTCAAGCTTATCGAGCATTTGGCCGATCATGCCGTCGTGCTCTACCATGCCGTCGGGAAACACTCCTAGACCGGTGACGCCTTCTGACTCAGCCTTTAGGCGTGTGTGTACATGCATGCGTGTCGTGTTGTACCAAAGAAAAAAGGGCTTGTCGGCCTTGACCGCTCTTTCGAGGAAATCTAACGCCGCGGCGGTAACCTCTTCGTCGATGGTTTCCATGCGCTTCTTGGTCAGTGGGCCGGTATCTTCAATGCGTCCATCGGCGGAAGATTTGATGACCCCTCTGGGCCCAAATTTCTCCCGAAACGCCGGGTCTTTGGGATAATCCGGGTGCTCAGGCTCTTCTTCGGCGTTGAGGTGGTAAAGATTGCCAATAAACTCATCAAAACCATGGTTAGTGGGTAAATGTTCATCACGATCGCCTAAATGGTTTTTACCAAATTGGCCGGTCATATAGCCTTTTGATTTTAGGTATTCCGCAATCGTAGGATCACGTTGGTCCATACCTTCCTTCGCTCCGGGAAGGCCCACCTTTAATAAGCCCGTTCGAAACCCTGACTGCCCCGTAACAAATGCCGCGCGCCCAGCCGTACAACTTTGCTCACCGTAGGCGTGGGTAAACAACATACCCTCTTTGGCAATGCTATCGATGTTCGGCGTTTCGTAACCCATCATGCCTTGATTATAGGCGCTGACGTTCCAGTACCCTATGTCGTCGCCCCACAGCATCAAAAAGTTGGGCTTATCTGCAGCAAAAGTTGAGAGCGGGGTAAGAAGCAATGCTGCAACTAAACAGCGTTTGAGTGAAATCATAAAAGTCTCCATAACTTTATTCTTCGTCCTGCGCGCAGGATACCCTACACAACAAAGACCTTCACCAAAACTTCAGCTATTTTTTAGGGTTAGCAACGGCGCCAAAGCCCATGACGCGCAGCTCTCACCCAGGTTATCCCACAAAGGCCACTTGTTTGATTTCTGCCAACTGGTCGCGAATTCGTCCGGCCTCTTCAAACTCGAGGTTTTTGGCATGCTCAAGCATTTGCCCTTCCAACTGTGCGATTTTTCTGGCGAGTGCTGCAGGCGTGAGGTTAACCACCTCAGCGGCATAAGCGGCCTTCTCTTCAGCAGCGCGCCGGTCTTTAGCTGATCGCGCTTTGGTGGGCATACGGCGAGCCCCTTCCAAGATGTCTTGCACGCTTTTCTCAATGCCTTTTGGCGTAATGCCATTGGCTTCGTTAAATTCTATCTGCTTGGCGCGCCTGCGTTGTGTCTCGTCCATGGCGCGCTCCATAGACCCGGTTATTTTGTCGGCGTAAAGAATAGCGCGCCCACGAATGTGCCGCGCCGCTCGACCCATAGTTTGAATTAATGAACGGTCTGATCGAAGGAAGCCTTCTTTGTCGGCATCTAAAATGGCCACAAGGGAAACCTCAGGCATATCCAAACCTTCCCTCAACAAGTTGATACCGACCAGCACATCAAATTGACCTAAGCGTAAGTCTCTAATGATTTCTACCCGCTCCACCGTATCAATATCCGAGTGTAAATAACGCACCCGAACATCGTGTTCACTTAAAAACTCCGTGAGGTCTTCGGCCATGCGCTTAGTAAGGGTTGTCACCAAAACGCGATCACCGATGGCGACCGTCTCACGAATCTCCTTGAGCAAATCATCGACCTGCGTCCTAGCCGGACGCACCTCAACCTCGGGATCGACCAAACCTGTCGGGCGAACTACCTGCTCGACCGTACGCCCGGTATGCTCAAGCTCGTAGGCGCCCGGGGTCGCCGAGACAAAAACACCCTGAGGCCTAAGGTGCTCCCACTCTTCAAAACGCAGAGGCCGATTATCTAAGGCCGAGGGCAAGCGGAAACCATACTCAACCAGCGTCTCCTTACGGGAGCGATCACCCTTATACATGCCGCCGATCTGCGGCACAGTCACGTGAGACTCATCAACCATAATGAGCGCATTGCTAGGCAAATATTCAAACAGAGTCGGTGGCGGCTCTCCCGGCGCTCTCCCCGATAAGTAACGTGAGTAGTTCTCGATACCCTGACAGAACCCCAGCTCGCGAATCATTTCTATGTCGTAGCGGGTGCGTTGCTGAATACGCTGAGCTTCAAGAAGCTTATCCGCCTCCTTAAATTGCTTAACGCGCTGCTCCAGCTCTTCCTCGATGAGATCAATTGCACCCAGCATGGTATCTCTTGATGAAACGTAGTGGGTTTTAGGAAATATGGTGACCCGAGGCAACTTATCGTGGATTTCGCCAGTTAATGGATCAAACCTCGAGATATTTTCGATTTCCTCGTCAAAGAGCTCAATTCGAATAGCCAGCTCGTCAGATTCAGCCGGGAAGATATCGATAATTTCTCCCCGAACACGATAAGTGCCGCGCCGAAAATCAATATCGTTGCGGGTATATTGCAGTTCGGCCAGTTGCCGCAGAACCCCCCGCTGATCAATGATCTCACCCCGAGACAGGTGCATGACCATTTTAAAGTACGACTCAGGGTCACCCAGACCGTAAATTGCCGAGACCGTCGCCACCACCAGACAATCCTCACGCTCTAAGAGGGCCTTAGTAGCCGACAGCCGCATTTGCTCAATGTGGTCGTTGACTTGGGCATCTTTCTCAATAAACGTGTCTGAAGACGGCACATAGGCTTCAGGCTGAAAGTAATCGTAATACGACACGAAGTACTCCACCGCGTTATTGGGAAAGAACTCCTTAAACTCGCCATAAAGCTGTGCAGCTAGGGTCTTGTTATGCGCCATAACAATCGTGGGTCGCTGCAGCTTTTCAATGACGTGCGCCATGGTGAAGGTTTTGCCTGAACCGGTAACACCAAGCAATATCTGCGAGGCTAGCCCTGCCTGAATCCCCTCGGTCAGCTGCACAATTGCAGCCGGCTGGTCTCCCGCAGGCTCGAAGCTCGATGAAATCTCAAACAATTTTGACAAAAAACACCTCTTAACCCTTCAATCCAGACCTATGAAGCTGAGTATGAATGATTTGCAGACTTTGCAGGAAAACCATTGACGACACATCTGTGACAGCCGTCTGGGTATTGACACTCCGCGGGCTGCTAATTACTATTCGCGCCTTCCTTACGGAAGCCTTTCCGCCTTAGCTCAGTTGGTAGAGCAATTGACTGTTAATCAATGGGTCGCTGGTTCGAGCCCAGCAGGCGGAGCCATTCAGAAATATATGAAAGGGTTGCAGAGATGCAGCCCTTTTTTATTGGCCGATCATTATGCTCGACCAGAGCCAAGCACTCGCCCCCCCACCCCCTCATGAGACCCCACCGTGAATAGAATCGAGAAGTTAAAGAACGACGCCTACAGCTTTGAAGAGCTGGATACCCTTCACAAGAACGCGACCAAACTGCGCGATACAGAGACTCTGGGCCTGATTGAAGTTAGCCGCGCTTCAAAGACTGCCAAGGGCGAAAAGCCCAAGAGTAAAGTTGATGAGGATGGGAAACCGTTGACTAAGAGGGGTCGACGGGAAGAGAGAGCTAGGCGTCAGGGGCTCAATCAGTGAGTTATTAAAGGATTGCAGAGATGCAGCCCTTTTTTATTGGCTGCTCGTAATGCTCGAGCAGCCGGTGTCCCGCTGGCGCTGGCAAGCTACGTTTGCCAGACGATACGTCAACGCGACGCAGAATAAACGGGACACTGACTCGTCAAGCCTAGCGAACAACAGTTGCCATTTGACTCGGTCACGACAACCACATTCTTCGCTAAAAACGTGCGTTCAAATGTTCACCCAGCTTATTTTTACAAGACAGCGACACGCTGCCTTTCTTTCGCCTTAATTTACCGCGCTTTGCCATCCCGCCGACAGTCTACGCGACCTTGGCTTAAAGACTCACACGATTCGGCGAGCGCTCTTATCTACTGCTGAGTTTTCAAACGACGAACGCGTACCGCCCGCCCTTTGACTTTACCGTCGGCAAGATAATTCATCGCCTGACGAAGTGCTGATCGTTCTATCGCAACGCAACTGCTGTTATCGGAGATCGAAATCTTGCCAATCTGCGCGCCCGCAAGGCCCGCGTCGCCTGTGAGTACTCCCAATAGATCTCCCGGACGAATCTTTTGTTTTCTTCCAGCATCAAATTGCAGGGTCACCATGCTGCCCTGTAGCTCGTAATTGGGGTCTCGATCGAGCGACGAAAGCACATCACAAATGCAGTTAGTTTTTAAGTATTCCTCTATCACTCTCATGCGCGGCGCCTCAGGGGGCGTCACCAAACTGTAGGCCTTACCCGATTCGCCGGCTCTGCCTGTACGACCAATTCGATGGACGTAGGTATCGGCGTCGCGGGGTAACTCATAGTTGACGACCATCGCCAATAGCGGAATATCTAAGCCCCGAGCCGCCACATCGCTGGCCACTAAAACAGGGCAGGAGTCATTGGCAAATTGCAGTAACACCTGGTCTCGCTCTCGTTGGTCGAGGTCACCGTGAATCGCGGCCGCCTCTATATCGTGTTGACGAAGAAAACGAGCGACCTCGGCACATTGCTGTTTAGTGTTGCAGAACACCATCGCATTGCGCGGGCGATGATGTTCAAACAACGCGAGCAACCCAAGATCACGCTCATGCTTTTTAACCTCATAGAACAGTTGCTCAACAACGGCCTGCTCACGGCTTGCTGGCGCTTCGACACTAATCTGTGTCGGATTTTTTTGTATTGTGCGGCTGATCTTTTTAATGTCATCTGGAAATGTAGCCGACAACAAAAGCGTTTGTCGGTCCTTTGGCAGGCGTGCAGTGATGTCCGCCATGACCTCGGCGAACCCCATATCGAGCATACGATCAGCCTCATCGAGAACAAAGGTGGTGACGCCTTTGAGCTCAAGGGTACCTCGCGTTAAGTGGTCTTGAATCCGTCCCGGCGTCCCCACCACAATGTGTGCCCCGTGTTGCAGTGAATCACGCTGAGGCCCAAAGGGTTTACCGCCGCACAGCATGACGGTTTTTACATTGGACATTCGACTGGCCAGTTGCCTAATCGCCTTACCCACTTGCTCAGCCAGTTCGCGCGTGGGGCACATCACCAGTGCTTGCACGCCAAAAAATCGTGGGTTCAAGTGATGGAGGAGTCCAATGGCAAAGGCAGCAGTTTTGCCACTGCCGGTCGCCGCCTGAATAATCACGTCTCGGCGCTGTAAAATGACCGGAAGGCTTTGTGCTTGTACCGGAGTCATCGCCGAATAACCCAAACCCGTCAGGGCGTCGAGTTGAGCAGGATTGAGTTTTAGTGAAGAAAACAAGGAAGATGTCATGGCGCATCGCAGTAACGGTAAAGCGCGGACCATAGCAGACTGTCAGCAACTTCGGGGGTTTGCCGAAGCAAGATGCGACGCAATACCGTCAACGCGCTTTATTGTCGCAGCGCAGGATCCACAGCACGATGCAGGTGGCGAGCAGCGACAAACGGAATTACATTGCATGTAACCTTTACTTCCCCTTATTTTGTGGTAAGTTTGCGTTACATTCGAATCCCGACAGGTAATGCATCATGGCTGACCTCATACCTATTTTAGGAGTACTCTGCGGGATCATTATTCCGCTGGCCGCGTTCTACTGGCAGTACTTGGAAGGCAAAGAAAAGCGCGAGCTCGTCGTTGAGATTGCCAAACACAATGACGATCCGATAAAAATTGCCGAGCTCATGGCTCTGCTTGAGGAACCAAAACAAGAGCCCGTTGATTATCGCCGAGGTGGGGTCATCACCTTGTGCGTTGGTATTGGTGTCTATCTTCTTGGAAAGCAGGCATTTGGAGCCTTTTTTGTCGGAATCGGTCTTTTGGTGGCCAGCATCGGCCTGGGTATTTTAATCGCAGGGTATCTGTACCCCAAAACCAGCCAGGAGCTTACGAACGCGGTCGACGAGTTTGAAAAGCGTTGACACACCCATGATTAGTCGCACACCTGCCATAGACAGACTCAGCACCGTTCAACTCACTAAAATGCTGATTGCACCAAGAAATTTAAGCACGGCCAACCCGCAAGTACGGGCGGGCTAGTGCATGGGACGACACCACGCGAAACTCCTAAACAACCTCGAGCGACTAAGAGTGCAAGCGGGGCTTACCCAACAAGCGCTATCAATCGAAGCCGGTGTATCTCGCAAAAGTATCAATGCTATTGAAAACGGAATCTACGTGCCCTCGACTGTACTCGCGCTTAAAATATCCAGAACACTGGATTGCGCGGTAGAAGACCTCTTCCGACTTCCTTAACAACTATTTTCCTCACGACGATCAGTACGACACCGCAGCCAACTTCGAGTAATGCCGTCCAGCGACGGCCCAGTGGACAACGGGCAGGATCACGCCACAATCGCCATGAGCGTTCTGGTAAGTTGGTTCGACGTGCGATAGAGGTCTTTAAGTTTGTGCATACGGTTACCGACAAATGCGTAGCCCAACGCATTTTTGGGGTCACCAAAGGCCACACTCCCGCCAACGCCACAGTGACCAAAAATACGTCGTGGATGCGCCGTGCCGCCAAAAGTCGTAATTCCCAACCCTAAATCGTAGCCGACACCAAAGTGAATTGGCGCGCCAAAAATCACTGTATCGGGTCCTTTGGACAGGGGCGTCAGCGCAAGCTCAAGTGTGCTTGGCGAAAATATCTGGCGCCCTTTGCGCTCACCGCCCGCACTCAAAATACCAAACAACGCCGCCAACGATGCGGCCGTCCCATGCCCATTTGCTGAAGGAATTTCCGCTTCACGCCACTCCTGACTGTTCATGTCACCAGAGCTCTCCGACTTGGTCGCAAAGGCCACCTTGGTATCTCCCATTCGCAGATAGGACTTGAGCTCTCGAAGCCGGCTCGGCAATAAGAAGTCGGGGGTCAGTGCAATTGCCGTCATCGCCCAGGGGGTCGGCTGAGGATCCACTAAGATATCGGCACACCGCGCGATGGCAGCTGCGTCCAAACCAATTCTAAAATCCAGCCCGAAGGGCTCCGCAATTTCCTCTTTGAAATACTGCCCCACACTTCGACCATCAACCCGACGAACAAGTTCTCCAACCAGCCAGCCAAAGGTGAGGGCGTGATAGCCCTGCGTCGTGCCAGGCTCACGAAACGGTGCCTGATTGGCCAATGCAGAGACCCACGAATCCCAGTCGCGATAGTCCAAGGACGGCATCGAACCCTGAAAGCCGTGCATGGCCGCGCGATGACACAAGAAATCGCTGACCTTGGTATTTTCCTTGCCGTTACAAGCATACTCAGGCCAGTACTCACCCACATTAGCCGTCAGGTCTATTTTGCCTTGCTCAATCAATCTCAGAATGCAGGTCGCAGTGATGGCCTTGGTCGTTGAAAACACATTGATAATGGTGTCTTCCAGCCAAGGGTCTGTGTGCTCGAGATCCTTATAGCCACCCCAAAGATTAACCACCATCTCACCTTGGTACTCGATGGCTACCGATGCCCCAGTCTCGAACCCAGACTCAAGCCCCGCGCTAAACTGTCGCTCTATTTCAATAAATCGCGGATCGCAAAAACCGGACACTAATTCACTTCTCATTTGACACAACCTTTTACACTTTGCTGCATGGGATTAACGCCCTGTTAACGTCGCGGGACGCTTGTCGATAAATGCTGAGATCGACTCTCGAAAGTCCTCACTGCGCGCCGCTAAAATCCACTGATCATGATCCATGTGCATCACGGACTCACTCAAGGCCAACGCGTACTGATTGACGCTTCGTTTAATCATCTGGACGGCAACGGGCGGTAAGTCGGCGTAGCGTTGTGCCCATGCCATCGCCGTCGCGAACAAGTCTTCTTGGGTACATTGCTCATCAATTAGTCCCCATGTTTCCAGTCGATCCACTGAATACAGCGTCCCTGACATAATCATTTGCTTCGCGCGCGACAGGCCGACAAGCTCGACGAACAGTGGTAAGGCGTTCCACATTAAGTTCATGCCCACCTTAACCTCACCCAACCCTATGCGCGCACCAGACGCCGCGATACGGAAATCGCATGCTGCCGCGATACAAGCCCCACCACCTGTAGCAATGCCTTGCAATGCACACACGGTTGGCTGATGAATTTCCCTGATACTGTTGAGCAACTTGCGTCCCAGCTCTGCGTCTCTTCGTGCGCGCAGTAGAGACCCGTCCGACTCCATTCCCTGCACTTCCTTTAAGTCAGCACCCACTGAAAAGTCCGCTCCCTCGGCCGCAATCACAACGGCTCTTACGTCATCACGATCGGACACGTCCAAAGCCACTTGTATGAGCGATTTCATCGTCTTGCGATCAAGGGCATTGCGCAGATGCGGTCGAGCCAGTGTGATCGTCGCAATCGCACCCGCCACGTTAAGGTGCACGGTTTCCTCGGGGTTACTTGAGTTCATGTCAGCCTCTACACTGATGGAGTACGGGTCTAATATGCCAGACGGGATGGGGAAAGACAGTTGATATCGCACGATCACGACATCAAGAACATCCTTATCCCGTCGCGAACTGCGCTCACGTCAATCTCCGGCTCATCGTGGAGACTTGCGCATAAATTCATCATCTTGGGTGGCGTAGTCAGTGCATTATTGAAGTGGTTAATGGTCGTAGGATCACGACTCAAAAGTGCCTGCATGAGTAAAGGGCTCATGGCACCTGCGGCAGGTTCAAGCTCAAAGTCGGCGAATGTATGAAGTGCCTTGATCAGCTTTGGTCCGACCATTTGAGGCGCAATGTGTGCAGGGTCAACGCGACGAATCAACGACTGCGTGGTGTGTATTAAAAAATCGAGAACGGGTGATGCCTGTGAAAAGATCATAAAGGCATTGTGTGGCTGCCGGCGCACCTCAAGTGCTCCCGCCTTATTGGATTGCAACCAACACTCTTCACCAAAGCGCGAATGCAAAGGGATTTCAGGTCGCCAATGCGTGTCGACAACGAGCGTGTCGGCATCGCACCAAATAACCGAATCAACGCCCTCTGCAAGCAGCATCTTAATGTGAAGAAGCCGCGCTAAATCGGCGAGAATAGGTCCCCTGCCGACGAGTTTACTCCGATACCAATGGGGTAAAACATCAAAAAATCGATCGTCAAAATAGACGTAATCAGCACCTATAGCACTCGCCCACTCGCTGACACTGTCGATACACTCAGAGACCCACTCGGGTTGGTCGCTCGCCGCAGACTGTAAGACAACCGTGCTCACGCTACCGCTACTCAGTTTTAAAGCGCGACCCTTGTGGCGGTGGCGGATTCGCACCGCCCGCAAAACATTGTGCATTTTGCATCCAACGGCTCGCGCACTCGCCCACCACGGTTAAGTGGGTATCGGCAATATTTCGCGTTTGAGTCACTACCTGTGCAAACTCGACCGCTTCGCCCCGAATCACGCTCCCATCTTGCGGCTCACCGTACGTCCAAAGCGCGCCACTGGGTGACGTCAGCTCAACAAGCGGCATCGGGCCGGGCGGCGTCTCACCTCGCACTTTGAAGGTCCATCCATAGGTGTTGATGCCCAACACCACAATATTTCTTATGCGGTCACGCTCCTCACGCGCCACACCAAGGATGTCAAACACTTCCTGACCATGTGCCCAGGTCTCCATTTGGCGTGCTGATATAGCAGAGCGCGCGCTCATACTCGGGCCCGCCCATGGAACCCGTACACTCGGATCGAGGGCACGATAAGCATCGGCAGTCTCATCGACAAGCGCAGACCAGGCTTCCCGCAGTGCATGACCACTCAAGCCCTGTAGATACTGGTGCTCGTACTCAGGAAGCGACCCACCCTTTGTCATGTGCACGCCGACGCCCTCAAAAAAAGCGCCAAAGGCCTCTTCGCCTTCTGTGGCCACCATGACGGCTTTATTCCAAAAATGAAGGTGTCGTAAGACATCATTAATCGTCCAAGACTTAAACTGGGTCACCGACTCGAAAGCGGCTTCGTCAACAGCATTAATCAGCGCCTTTAAGGCCAGGCTTTCTTCGTGAAAATCGTTGGCTTGCTGCATTACGTTCTACTCCGTCAAATAGCGGTTACTGATGCTTCACAGCACGTGGGTGCGCCTCTATTGCGCTCCACATGATCGCGGGGTCGCCCAATAATTACTCATCCAGCTCAATCAGCATAATAAGGTCACCAGCACCGATCTGCTTCCCTGCGCTAGCAGAGACCTCGACAACCGTGCCGTCGCCAGGCGCCGTAATCTCATGCTGCATTTTCATTGCCTCTAACACTGCAATTCGCTGTCCCTTGACCACAGCGGCTCCCGCGCTGACATCAATGGACAGTAACTGACCGTGCATGGGCGCTGAGATCGCGCCACCACCGGTGGCATCTTCAGCCTCAGGCGGGATCCGAGTACTGTCTGCCAACGCGAATGACCGGTCTCTCGAGGCCAAGTAAATTGTCGCGGGAGACTCGGCACAGTAATGATAGTGTTCTGCCAGTCCGTCGATCTCAACGGTCAGATCGCACTCGTTAATATCGACAATCACCACTTGGTGAGTCTCGTGCCCGACTGCAACCTCATAATCGCCAACATCGAGCGGGACGAGCGACACGTCAATGCTCTCCTCACTCACCTGGTAGCGACGCGTATCCGTCACTCTGCCCATTGACGTCCAATCCAAAAGTTCCTCGTTGACCGACGCCGATTGACTGTGGTGGTTTTCCATTGCCAGTATGTGTTGCGTGGCTGCCGCAACCGCAAGATCTGATGTACTGACAGGCCTCGGAGAATACGCGTCACCATAGTTATCGCCGATAAAGGCCGTCGTTGCCTCACCTGCAATAAATTGATCCTGACCTAACACGTCGATTAAAAAGTCTCGGTTATTTTCGGGGCCAAATAAGGCCGTCTCGCGCAGTGCACTGAGCATCTTCAGTCGAGCATCTTCGCGGGTCTCTCCATAAGCAATCACTTTAGCGATCATCGCGTCATAAAATGGGGTCACTTCATCATCCGTCTCCACGCCTGAATCGACGCGGATGTCCGCTCCCTCAGGCATAGAAAACAACGTGATGCCGCCGGTGCTGGGCAAAAAGCCCGTGGTGGGATCCTCAGCGTAAAGACGTACTTCAATGGCGTGCCCAAACAGTTCAATATCGTCCTGTTCTGCCGGCAGTGTTTCGCCCCGTGCCACGCGAATCTGCCACTCGACCAGATCATAGCCGGTGACCATTTCGGTCACCGGATGCTCGACCTGAAGGCGCGTATTCATCTCAAGAAAATAGAATTCACCCGCCTCATCAAGCAGAAACTCAACCGTTCCAGCACCCACATAATCAACAGCCTTGGCCGCCTCGACCGCGGCCTGCCCCATGGCCTCTCGCAACTCGGGCGTCATGACCGGACACGGCGCTTCTTCCACCACCTTTTGATGACGGCGCTGGATAGAACAATCACGCTCTCCAAGGTAAATCGTATTACCCGACTTATCGGCGAACACTTGGATCTCAACATGCCTAGGACGCACCACCGCCTTTTCAATAATCAACTCGCTGGATCCAAAGGCATTTTGCGCTTCAGATTGTGCCAGCTCGATCGCTGACTCCAGATCTGAAGCATCGTGAACCAACCGCATGCCACGACCACCCCCCCCAGCCGCGGCTTTGACCATTACGGGCATGCCAATCTTGTTCGCCTCGGCAATCAGTGTCGCGTTTGACTGATCATTGCCTTGATAACCCGGCACACAAGGAACACTGGCGTCTATCATGGCGCGCTTGGCACGCGCCTTGTCACCCATCACCTCAATGGCGGCGTTTGGCGGCCCAATAAACTCAATACCGCGCGCTTCACAAGCCGATGCAAAGGCTTGGTTCTCAGACAAAAAGCCGTATCCGGGGTGAATGCAATCGGCGCCAGTGCGATCCGCTGCCTCGAGGATCGCATTGATTTGCAAATAAGATTCCGCAACCGGTGCAGGTCCGATACAAATTGACTGGTCCGCCTCACGCACGTGCATCGCGTCTGCGTCAGCCTCTGAGTAAACGGCAACGGTCCTCATGCCCATCGTTTTCGCAGTTCGCATAATGCGCACCGCAATTTCTCCGCGGTTGGCCACGAGCAGGGTTGTCAGTGCCTTCATCATTAAATCTCCGTGTGCCAGTTGGGTTTGCGCTTCTCGATGAAGGACGCCACGCCCTCTTTGCCCTCATCTCCTTGCAGGCAGCCACTAAAGTTCATTGCTGCAAACTCCACTTTCTGTTCATCAGGCGTTGCCGGCATACCAATGATCAGGGCTTTGCAGGCTGCTACTGCACCAGGCGCGCACTCGAGCACGTCTTGTTTAACCCGTTGCTCAAGGGCCTCTAGCTCTTCAGTATTACTCGCAACAAAGTCCAAAACGCCCAGTGCTCCGGCCTCTTCACCCTTAAATCGGGCGGCTGTAAGCATTAATCGACGACCCGTGGAGTAACCGCATTTTTGCAACACATAGCGCGCTATTTGTGCCGGCGTGATCCCAATTCGAGTCTCTGAAAATCCAAATTTAGCATCGCGTAGCCCTACTGTGACGTCGCAGCAACAGGCGACGCCGAGGCCCCCTGCCATG
>ENA-OQVM01001678-OQVM01001678.1-marine-metagenome-genome-assembly--contig:-NODE-1678-length-28403-cov-4.670268_pt1 | contig 28403 bp, 23 predicted proteins | sample MGYA00237776_ERZ505498 | MGnify/ENA primary metagenome ERZ505498 (study PRJEB26159, sample SAMN06265151) | marine metagenome | isolation source: Helgoland LTER site | place: Germany:Helgoland, sampling...
ACCCCGAACGGTTCAATAAATGACCCGTCAAAACCGCATGGGCTAAGCCTCATACACAGAGTTTCGGATACTCCCCAACTCGCTATCGTTTTCAAGCTGGCTCGAGATTTTTCCCATCATGTCGGGGGCGTTCCATCCACACTATCCACCAAGATGTTACCTAAGCCGTAGATAGTACCAAATACGTTCGCGCTGCCTCCAAAGGACGGGTCCATGCCATCGGCACCGCGCAATTCATACACGTCATTGGCAACGACATAGACGGCTTCCCACGCGCCGCCATTCCCTCTGAGGTCGAGCGTATCTGCATTACCGCCCCCATCCAATTGGGCAGTGATATCGAATGTCTCATTTGTATATGTCTCACCGGATACCAGCCCGAGTAGCGCGTTTATGGCAGCCACATCCAGCGTCAGCACGTTGGCCTGAAAATTCTGCATATCCAGAACGCCAATGTTCTCCAGCCCTGTCTCACCCGGACTAAGTCCCGGCACGAGCGCTTCAATCCCGCTCAGATCGACCAGTCCGCCAGCATAGGCCCTGCCGATCTCAAGGGTGGGCGCTGCAAGAACACCGATACCAAGTGTCGCAAATTCAATTTCACCTGCATTTGATAGCGCAAGGCCAAGGGGCAATTCAGTATATTCACCGAAGTAATTAAACCCCACCAGATTGTAGACGTTATAGCCAGCATCACCTGCATCGAATTCAGCTAGATCAACCGATAGCGTGAACGTGGTGGTCGAAGTGAGTTCAGCGTTAAAGTCCAGATAATCCGGCAGACCATCATCAGCGCCCCCTTGCGAGACTTTATACAAGACTTCTGATGTAGACGTATCACTGGTGTCGGGGGTCATAATATCCTGCCCGATCAGGTATCTTGTCGTGTCCGCGACCATTCCGGTCAATTCATGGGACGCATTATACTCTGGTGGCGCGCCCAGAACTTCGTCAACGCCGTTCACTCGGATAAATATGGTTTCGGTTCCAAAAAAGTTGGTCTCTGTGCTCGTCCCCGTGCCGGTTCCTGTACTCGTTCCTGTACTCGTGCCCGAGCTAGTCCCTGAACTCGTGCCCGTGCTGCTGTATCCATAGGTATAGGTGAACGAGTCGACGGCATAGCTGCCAGCAGCAAGCCCTTCGATCTCGGCAGACACCGTGGGAATGTAGACTAGCTCTTGCGCTTCACCATCATAATATACGAACGCCCCCAACTCCGTCATTGTTGGCACTTCAACACTGTTGATAAACAACGAACCATCGCCTGCAAGGTCCGGCACAAAAAGATAAAGCCAATCGTCCTCGGTCGTCGTCGCGGCACCAATCAAGGTGAGGGTCGCCGTGTTTGCAATCGTCTCCACGCCAGAAACGACATCATAATTGATCGTAAGCGTGGCAGTATCGCCCACATCCAGTGCATCCAGATCAGTGGGGTCAAAGTTGACTGTTTGCCCGTCAGCCTCCAGCGAGACGTTAGGCCCGACCAGATCGCCCAACCAGCTAAACGAAAAACTCGACACTTCAACAGCAGGCGTATCTGATAAATCCACGTCAGTTTGACCAGCAAGCAAATCAATAGCGATCGGGTCATCGAAATCGGACAGGTTCCCCAGATCGATCGGCACCGTAATCAACGGATCGTTCGTCCCATTGATGACAATGTCGACAGTTTCCGCAGCAATCACATTACCAGAGCCGTCATTGACCTGAATTGTCTTGCTGATGGTCAGTGTTTCACCAGCGCCCAGAAAGTCCAGATCTGCGGCCGTTGGCGCATACGTGTAAGTAAAGGCAATATCGCCGCCGTTTGAGACAAGCGGACCACTGAAAGACAGAGCCGTTGCATTCAGGGCATCCGCAACAAGTGTCGGAACCGCTTCGAGGGTGCTCAATGTGACAGCCGTGGATTGCTCTGTCAGTGTCAACGTATCTCCGGTGTCTAGATCATTGACGCTGATGCCGCCTGCTGCCGTGACCGACTGGGCCGAGGCATCCGCCAGTTCGTCCACGGCCACCGGATCAAGCACCGAAACAAAAGTCGGCGCGGCGTTGTTTTCAACACCCGTGACCGTGATGCTTAACGTGCCAGTGTCTAATTGCCCGTCCGCCGTCGCGCTAAAGGTCACGCTCAGGGTGGTCGTTTCATTATGCGCCAGCCCGTCATAGGCGGCATTGCCGGGATCGAAATCATAACTGCCATCCGGATTGAAAGTGAGACCCGCAGGTGCAGTCCCCACAACCGCATAGGTGATCACAGCGCTATCCACGTCTGTCGCGCTTACCGAGCCAGACAAAACTGCGTCGCCCTCGACCACGCTCTCGCTGCTGTCTGCCGCAACCGGCGCGTCATCGACCGCTGCAACATCAATAACCACTTCGCGCGTATCGCTTTGCCCGCCGCCTGTGCCGGTGTTACCGTCGTCATCAACCGTAATGCTCAGCGCGTCTTGGCCGTTAAAGTCCGCGTCACCGCTATAATCCAATGCGGCAAGTGCCGCGTTCACCGCATCAATCGTTCCGGTGAACGCCAATGTGCCATCCGATCCGTCAGCGTCTGAAAACACCAGCCCCGTGGTCGACCCCAATGCAAGAGCACCGTCTGTCACACTCAGGTTGATCGTAAGATCGCCGGTTCCCGCATCGGGGTCAGAAATCGACAGGTTCGTGAAACTCCCTGCACCGTCTTCCAGCACATCGAGCCCACCCGAAACGACAGACGCATCCACGATGAAACCGGGATTGCCACCGACACCGGCCGCGTCGCCGCGGTAGCTGAGCTTTGACTGATCCGTCAAAAGCGTTTGGGTATAGAAAAGAAAGTCACCGGGCGACACACGGAAGCTCTGCATTCCGTCCAGCGGCTGCCCCGATTGGTTGCGCAAATGGAAGGTAATCCCGCTTTGCGCCTGACCTGTAATGTCGAAATTCAATACGTCACCGGCATAGAACGCACCATTTGCATGAAGATCGATGCCTTGGCCAAAAACCTGACTGCGATCCCAGACATCACTGTCGTTTACCAAGATCGACCCCGGTGATGTCGCGCCCAAAATCACAGGGCCATCATTGACCGCCTCGACCGTCACCGTCGACGTGGCGAGCGAGCTGTCCACACTACCGTCATTGACGGATATGCTGATCTCGCGATCCGTTGTGTCTGGTGCATCCGAGTTGTTTGTATAATTGACCGATGCAAGCGCCGCCTGATAGTGCGCGAGGGTCGCCGTTCCGCTCAGCGTCATGACCCCGGCGACATCGTCATACACACCGGTTATGCCATTCTGGTCGCTGAACGTCAGGAAATCCTGCCCCCCGACAAATCCCGTACCGATCGCGACAGTAGCACCTTCCAGTTCGGTATCATCGACATCAACCAACGTCAGCCCAATGCCAATCGAAACGCCCACCGCATTCTCAACATAAGCCGCTGTGCCGCCCGCCGTTACGATTGCTGCATCGTTCTGACCGGTGATTGTAATTTCCACGGTATCGGCTGCGATGACATTGCCGGAGCCATCATCAACCTGAACCGTTTTGCTAATGGTAAGCGTTTCACCATCCGCAAGGAAATCCAACCCGACAATCGCCGGTGCATATGTATAGTTGAACGAGACATCGCCACCAGTTGACGGGAGCGGGCCACCAAAGCTCAAAGCCGTTGCATTAAGCGCATTTGCAACGAGCGTCGGAACAGCGGTGCCCCCGCTGCGCGTCACCGCCGATGCCTGTTCCGTCAGTGTCAGCGTGTCGCCGGTATCCGGATCATTGACAACAATCGCCCCTGTTGCGGTAACGGCCTGAGCCGAGGCGTCCGCCAATTCATTTACCGCCGCCGGATCACCGATCGACGCGAATGTAGGCCCGTCGTTCGTGCCCGTCACCGTGAGGCTCAGCGTGCCGGTGTCGGACTGTCCGTCCGCTGTGGCGCTGAACGTCACGGTCACCACCGTCGTCGCGTCCTGCGCCAGCGCGTCATAGGCCGCATTGCCCGGATCAAAGCTGTAGCTGCCGTCCGGGTTGAACGTCAGACCCGCAGGCGCCGTGCCCACAACCGCATAAGCAATCGGGGCGCTGTCCACATCTGTCGCGCTCACGAAACCCGACACAACCGCGCCGTTCTCGACCGCCGTCCCGCTCGCATCCTCCGCAACCGGCGCGTCGTCCGTGCCTGTGATTGAAATATCAATTGTACGGGCATCTGTACCGCCGAACGGGTCGGACACCGTTGCAACAAACCGCTCGATCACGCTTTCGCCGGCCGTCAGGGATTGGGCTGCCGCCTGATCAATGGTGTAGGTCCATGAGCCGCTATTGGGGTCGATTATCATCGCGCCCAGCGTTGTTGGGTTGGTGGTATCGGGCGTAATCGTCCAGACCAAGTTTGCCCCGTCAACGTCTGGATCAGTTGCAACCATATCGCCTTGGGCGCTTGGGATACCCGCGTCCAAACCGTTGGCTTCTTTAACGCTGCCCGTGATCTGGGCCTGCGTGATGACCGGTGCGTCATTCTCGCCTGTCAGCGTTAACGTGATGGTTTGCTGCGCGGTCGCACCAAGAGCGTCCGTTACGACCGCTGTAAATAGTTCATCTGCCTGAGCGCCCTGCGCCAGCGTATCGGCAAGGGTTTGGTCCAAGGTATAGAGCCATTCGCCCGTCACCGGATCAATTGTCATGCTGCCTCTTGAGGGGCCATCAGGAGTAACAGACCATGTCGCCACATCGCCGGGGGCCGCATCGGGATCAAGGAACGTCAGGGTTCCTCCGGCTGTGCTGATGCCCCCGTCTGCCACTGCCCCCGAAAGGTCTTGGGCTGAAGCGATGATCTGTGACGCATCGTTCGCGCCGAAAACGGATATTGTGATGGTCTGCTCTGAGGCAGCACCCAAGTTATCCGTAATCCGTGCGGTAAAGGTCTCAGTAATTTCTTCGCCTTCGCGCAGGCTTTGGGCAGCGTCTTGGTCCAGAAAGTAGTGCCATTGCCCCGTCTGGGCATCAATGCTCATGCTGCCAAGGCTGGCGCCATCCGGTGTGACAGTCCATGTTGCAGTATCGCCCGGCTGTGCGTCAGGGTCGGTATAACGCAGGGTGCCCGTCGCATTCGCCTCTGTGCCGTTGGCCGCCGCAACGCGAAATGCCTCTACACCACTGTCTGTGGCGGCGGCGTCAAAACCTTCTTCAAATACGGTTGCCTCAATGTCCGCGATTGAAAACGCGATGGTTGGCGCATCGTTAAAGCCGGTGATTGTGACAGCGATCTGCTGACTGGCCGTGGCGCCATATTCATCAGTAACGGTCGCGACAAATGTCTCTGTCACGATGTCATCGTTGCCCAAAACGTCGGCGGCGCGTTCATCCAGCGTATAGACCCAGACGCCGGTTGCCGCATCAATCGTGAGCTCACCAAGGACTGTCGTGTTGCCACCGTCTGCCGCGACTGACCATTGGCCCCGGTTATCGCCCTGATCCACGTCAAGAAACGTCAATTCACCCGTAATACTGCCAGCCGTTTCTTGGTCTGCGCTTTGCACGGCAAGCGGTGTCGGACTTTCAGTCTCCAAGGTGTTGATACCGGTGATACCTTCGCTCAGCGCCCCCTGCACGGCGTCCGAGGTAATGACCGGGCCATCGTTGCTGCCGGTGATCGTGATGGCGATGCTGGTGGTATCTGCTGCACCTGCGCTATCGGTGACAGTGGCGACAAAGTTCTCGATGACGTTCTCGTCTTGTGCCAGAGCATCGGCTGCAACCTGATCAAGATCATAGGTCCATTCGCCCGTCAGCGCATTGATCGAGATTGCGCCCAGCGCGGTGGTGTTCTGCGCAGACGATGCAACGGTCCAAGTGCCGGGGGCATCGGCCTCATCCACATCCTTGTAGGTGACCCGACCGGTTGCACGCCCGCCAACATCGGTGCCTGTGTTCAGGCCTATCTCAAACGCGCTCGCCGCAGCGCTCGGGAAATCGACAACCGGACTGTCGTTGACCGCATCTACGACAACAGTGATCTCGCTTTGGGAAATGCCACCTTCGGAATCCTGTGCCGTGACGATAAAGCTGTCGGTGCCTTCAAAGTTCGCGTTCGGCGTGTAGGTGTAAACCCCATCTGCGCTTAGAACCACCTGTCCGTTTTCTGCACCGCGCACCAGCGCAACCTGAAAAGGGTCGCCATCGCGGTCGCTTACAGGCAAGCGTCCAGAGATGGGCGTGTCTTCGACCGAACGAATTGGCGCGGTCCCGATTTCTGGTGCGCCATTGCCGTTGGACGCAATTTCGGTGCCGCCGGGGCTGACGTCCAAAAGCGTCTCTTCGTCTGCTGGTGGCGCGGCGCCATTGTTATCGGGCAATTGTTCATCGGTGCCGTCTAGGTCGGAATTTCCAGACCCGGCGCCATCGCCATCTGTGCCGCCATCTGTATCGTCCAAAGGCGGCGGCGTGAACGGCGTACCGCTGTCATCCCGTTGTTCAGTGTCTTCTTGAACGGGGTCGGGATTGCCCTCAGTAGGATCGCCGGTGACTTCGTCCAAAGATACGAATGTCTCGCCCCGCGCCACCCGTGCGACAGCCGATTGAAACGCCGCAACCGCTTGGGAAAGAAGGACGGCATCATCGTCCAGATCCGATTGGAAGCGTTCAACTTCTATGGGCGGTTCATTGGCGAACGGCGGTCGAATGATCCATTTTGTGTCTGTGTTTGTGATGGTTGTGATCAGGTTGCCGGATAGATCGAAGAGGTCGATCGACCCTGTGCCGCCATCGGGGTCAGGGTTCAATGAAACCGTGACTGTCGCCACACCATTAGCGGTCTGGATGTCGACCATGACAGTAGTGCCGCGGATACCCATCGTAGCAGAGGGTGTGTTGATCTCAATCCCGCCGGTGCCCGCTGCTTGGCCTGCGATAAAGACAAATCCGCCTTGAACCAAGTCAAAAACACCCGAGTTCTCCGTGCTTTCAGGGTCATAGATCAGTTCATCCAGCACCATCCGTGACCCGGACGCGAGCGTGAAAATAGTCCCGTCTGCAAATGTCAGGCCAAGCGTTACGCCAATATCTGTGCGGACAACATCGCCTTGGAATACCTTCGTGCCGATCTCGAGCGGGACAGTGCTGCCGTCAGCGCGTTCGGCAAAAGCGTCGCCATCAACGGTCTCGACTTGGCCAATGGCGTCAGCCTGAGCGGTGCCGCCTGCTTGGGCGTATTGGCCGGGAAAAAACGGCCCAGCGAGGCGGTCAACAACACGGCCCGAAAGACTGGCCCCGTCAGCCGCAACAACGTCGGCAGGATCATCGCCCAAAAAGTAGCCCGGAAGCCGCAGCACATCGCCTGATGTGTCCTGCAACAGCAGGTCTTGTCCATCACGGTCAAATTCCGCTGTAAACAGTTTAAATCCATCGGTGACGTGCCACGTGCCATCGCTGCTTGGTTCCAGATCATGCTCTGTACCACGCGGAAGTCCGCTTGGGGTATCGGCTGATCGCACAATTACCTCATAAATAAGTAAGTTAAAATACAACATAATAACGACGAGTGCTGCCATTCCACAACAGTCAATATTCGTAGAACCTGCGCGGCAGCGTCAAAAATGCGTAAAATCCATACGCATGCGTTGCTTATAGGGCGATAGCGCAACTATGGCGCGCATCCTATGCAGAATACGATGACCGCCTGTTCGCGACTTTCCAGCCGCGCAAATGTAATTTTGTATCGCGGGCCTCGCTGCCTTGGGAAAGGCTGGCACGTTAAGAAAGCACGCTGCAAGAGGTTCGATACCGCGTTACGATGCGGGCAACCCGCGCCCTTTAAACCTGCTGCGGCGCGCACGATCTGGTCTGGGTGTTTGCCGATTCGGACTCATGGCACTTTCACCTTCGCCAGCGCAAGAACAAAGTGTGAACATCAAGGATTCTATATAAGCCATTTATATGTTTTGAATTTTTTCCTTGCATGACATTGCCAAGTGCCTAACTCGTTGGCACAGGCCCTGCCTCAGCAGGCCAAATCAACGGAAGTAACGGAAACAACTGAAAGGTCAGCGTCTTAGTGCGCTGTTGAGAATTCCGTGTGACGTGTCGGGTTGTCCGACATGCACCGCTACCAGCGAGGGCCTAATATGGCTAACGTAACGAAGACTGGGGCTTTGGCTCCACAGCTGCCGAAATCGCTTCGGCTCAAAGTCGAGTATCGTAAGGTTGATGATCTTCAACCCTACGCAGGCAATGCTCGCACACATTCCGACAAACAGATCGCGCAAATCGCGGCATCGATCCGATTGTTCGGATTCATGAACCCAGTTCTGATTGATGCCGCCGACGGAATCATCGCGGGCCACGGCCGCGTGGCAGCGGCGCAGACGCTCGGCCTCACCGACGTGCCCGTGATCAAACTGGCGCATCTCAGCGAGGCTGAGCGCCGCGCCTATGTCATTGCCGACAATCGCCTGGCTGAGCTTGCTGGCTGGGATCGCGACATCCTCGCGATTGAATTTCAGGCGTTGTCCGAGCTGGATCTAGACTTTGATCTCGAAATCACAGGCTTTGAAACTGCTGAACTGGATCTGCTGCTTGACGGCCCTGATACAGACGACGCCGACCCTGACGACGATGTCTCTGGCATTGAGATGGGCCCCGCAGTGACAAAGCTCGGTGATATCTGGGTACTTGGCAAACACAGATTGATCTGTGGCGATGCGCAGAACCTGGACATTTACGCTGCCCTTATGAACTCTGATCGCGCCCGCGCGGTGTTCACCGACCCGCCATATAACGTTAAGATTGGTGGCCATGTTTGCGGCTCTGGCGCAATCCAGCACCGCGAGTTAGCCATGGCGTCCGGCGAGATGGATGAAGCTGGCTTTACCGCCCTTCTTGAAAGCGCACTTAGCGAGATGGCAAATGTCAGCGTTGATGGCGCCATCCACTTTGTTTGTATGGATTGGCGACACATGCCCGAGCTCCAGGCCGCTGGTGACAAAGTCTACTCAGAGCTGAAAAACCTCGTGGTTTGGAAGAAATCCAACGGCGGCATGGGGACATTCTACCGTTCCCAGCATGAACTTGTCTTCGTCTACAAAGTTGGCACTGCGCCCCATACCAACACATTCGGTCTTGGCGACACCGGGCGCTATCGCACCAATGTCTGGGATTATCCTGGCGTGAACAGCTTTGGCGCCAATCAGAAAGATCTGGCGCTGCATCCAACGGTCAAGCCGGTGGCTCTGGTGGCTGATGCGATCAAAGATGTTACGAAACGTGGCGAAATCGTACTTGATGGCTTTGGCGGCTCCGGCACGACGCTTCTGGCCGCCGAGCGCACTGGCCGCATCGCGCGACTGATTGAACTTGACCCGCTCTACTGCGACGTCATCTGCCGCCGCTATGAAGCCATCACTGGCCAGCCCGCACGGCTTGACGGCACAGATCAGACCTTTGGTGATGTGGCGATCGATCGTGCCGCTGAAACTGCTCCGCAATCCGTGGAGGCGGCAGAATGACTGATCGTGACACTCCAACTACAGGCTTCATGAATCCGCCAAAACACACGCAGTTTCAAAAGGGCAAATCCGGCAATCCGCGCGGCCGTCCCCGGAAGCGAGATGACCTGAACACGGTTTTGGAGCGGGTGCTCAAGCGCAAGGTCCGGATCCGGGATGAAGAGCGGAAGATTCCGATCCGCGATGCTTTGATCTGGAAACTGCGTGAACTGGCCTTGCAGGGCGACAAACAGGCCCTCGCGCTACAACGCACCATCATCGAACAGGCAGGCCTGGCACAAACCAATGGCGATGACCCTGCTGCAAAAAAAGAGAAAATCCTTAAGCTCCTCGAAAGTATGGGCGCGAAAGTGGCGAGATCGGAGGGTGACAAATGACGGATCAGAAAATCGGATTTGGCTCTCCTCCTAAAACCACACGTTGGAAGAAAGGCCAATCAGGCAATCCCAAGGGGCGACCAAAGTCAAAGTCAGAAATGGTGCAAGATGCGGCCAAAATCCTGACTCAGCCGATTGAGGCTCGAACACCCGATGGTCGGACAGTCAAGCTTGATGGGATTGAAGCTGCTTATCTTGCGCTCTGCAAAAAAGGTTTGAAGGGCCACAAAACGTCTTTGCTCGAAGCGATCCGTATCATGCTCGAGGTTGGCCCTGCTCTTCAGGCCGACGAAGAGCATGAACGAACAATGAAAATGAAGATTTACGCCACTTTGCGGAAGATGGGGGTGGAGGTCCCGGAAGCGTCGGAATAGCCGATAGGTTGCTCATTCCAGACTGGACTTCCCGCCCGCCACGAGCGTCACTGATGGCATGCCCGGCCCCGCCCCGGGCTCACCTCGGTACCAGGGCCAGCATCCCGCTGGCCCGGCACATCCGAGGACCAAATATGCCAACATCCAGAACAATGCCCCCGCGCGAAACCAAAGCCGCAATCCTGCGCAGGTTGCTGACCCGTAAGAACGGTGCCGACCTTGCCGCCTTGCAATTGGCCACGGGCTGGCAGCCCCATTCGGTCCGCGCAGCCTTGAGCGGGCTCAGGAAGGCGGGATTCAGCATTGAGCGCACTGATGCCGCCAAACCCGGTGGCACAGCCACTTACCGCATCACAGCTGGTCCGGAGGGCGCCAGATGACGCTATCAATCACAGACATTGAGGTCATGGACCGGGCAGCTCTGATCACCGCCTGGTCGGACGTCTTTGGCACTCCAGTCCCAAAGCGGCTCAGCAGCCCATTTTTGCGCCGGTTCCTCGCCTTTGAAATCCAGGCGCGGCAATTTGGCGGGTTATCCAAGAGCTTTATCGAAAAGCTTGGCAGGGCTGACGCAGTGAAGCCTGAGACCAGAAGCCTGGCGCTCAAACCGGGCGGACGGCTCATCCGGGAATGGAACGGCGTAACCCATGCAGTTGATGTCGTTGAGGGTGGGTTCCTTTGGAACGGTCAGCGCCATTCATCACTGTCCGCGATCGCCCGTGCCATAACTGGTGCCAGGTGGTCCGGGCCGCGGTTCTTCGGGCTGAAGGGCGCGGCACCAAGATGACCAAGCCACGGATCCGATGTGCGATCTATACCCGCAAGTCCTCCGACGAAGGGCTCGATCAGGACTTCAACTCGCTCGACGCCCAACACGAGGCCTGTGCAGCCTACATCGCCAGCCAGCGGCATGAAGGCTGGGTTCCCGACAAGACCCGCTATGACGACGGCGGCATCTCCGGCGGTACGCTGGAGCGGCCTGCGATGCAGCGCCTGCTTGCTGACATTGATGCGGGCCGCATCCAGATGATTGTGGTCTACAAGATCGACCGGCTGACCCGCTCTCTGGCCGACTTCGCAAAGCTCGTTGAGCGATTTGACGCCGCAGGCTGCTCCTTCGTTTCTGTAACTCAAGCCTTCAACACCGCCTCGTCGATGGGTCGACTGACGCTCAATGTGCTTTTGTCCTTCGCCCAGTTCGAACGAGAAGTTACGGCCGAGCGGATCCGCGATAAGATTGCCGCGTCCAAAAAGAAGGGCCTCTGGATGGGTGGGGTGCCGCCACTTGGCTACGATCCGCATCCCGATCCGAAAACCAGAGGGCTTGTGGTAAGCCAGAACGAGGCGAAGACCGTGGCGGCAATCTTCCACCTCTACGTCCAGCTTGGGTGCCTGAATAAGGTCATGCGCAAAACGACGCAAATGGGATTGCGGTCGAAGCGGCATCACTTCAAGTCAGGCCGGATCCAGGGCGGCAATTCCTTCTCCCGCGGCCAGATCTACGCGCTGCTCCGCAATCCCATCTACATCGGGAAGATCAGGCACAAGACAAATGTCTGGGACGGGCAGCATGAGGCCATCATTGACATTGAGCTTTGGGATCGCGTTCAGGCCAAGTTGCAGGAGTCCAGCGCCCGGCCAAGATCGCAGGTCGGCTCCGTGAGTAGTCGCAATAAGATTGGGGCTGCGCCACTTACCGGTAAACTCCGAGACGAGAGCGGCGACAGATTGACGCCGACACATACCAAGCGCCATGGTCGACGGTTGCGGTATTACGTCTCCAATCGCCTGATCTCTGGCGGCACCGATCCAAGTGGCTGGCGCTTGCCCGCAGTGGCACTAGAGAAGGCAGTTGCGGACCTCATCGCGCTGCACCTGAGCGATCTCGCCCGCAGTCACCAAATTTGCATCATGCCAGATCTTCAGATTGGCGACGCAGTCCGCTCCAAGGCCGAGGATCTGGCACAGCGTCTAAGCAAAGGTGCGCCTGGGCTTCTCGCAAACATTACGGCTGGAGGACAATTGGCCAAAGGGCGCATAGTCCTAGAACTGAACGCGGCCGCGTTGGCAGATGAACTTTGCCTGAAACCTGACGAGATCGATCCATCCGCGCTGCAAATCCAAGCGCCCTTCGAATTGCGTCGACGAGGCGTCGAGGGAAAGATCGTCGCTGGCGAACCAGAGCCCGCGCCCGACAAAACGATGCTGCGTGCGCTGGCCCGGGCACATATCTGGACCGCCGACCTGCGCCGCGGAAAATCATTGAGCGACATCGCCGCCGCAACCAGCCACTCTGAATCATATGTACGGACCCGAGCCCAGCTCGCCTTCCTCTCGCCCAAGATCCAGAAAGCGATCCTCGTTGGCAGCCAGCCGCCAGAACTGACCCTGGAGAAGATCATCCGCAAACCGATCCCGCTCGACTGGGATGTGCAGGCGCGGATTTACGGGTTCAGCCAAGATCTTAACTATCCCTGATCTGCTACCTTCATTCCCTGTTCCCGTTGGAAATGTCCCTGTTAAATGTTAAAAAGTTCCCTGTTAGTTTGCGCAGGGAAATCACTCGTAACGCATTGATATTTGGTGGTTATTGGCGGGTGATTTGGACCAAATCGGGCTGTTTTAGCAAAATTTCCCTGTTAATTCCCTGTTAGCAGGGAAATCCGGCCTAACCGAAGCGCGTGATGCTGGCCGCAGAGACGGCCGAGGGATCTAGCCCTGATCGACTGGATCACAGGTGTCTCCCACGCAGATGGCACAGCGCAAGGCCCCGGAAAGTCGGGATAAAACAGGGAATTGTCGGCTGTGCTGACAGAGACTGGGGTGGGTGGCGGTGCTGTCAGACCAATTCGAACCGATCTCTACAAAAACAGTGACACTGTCCATTAACTCGCGCCAAGACCACGCCACTCAGCCAGAGCGGCGGCGCGGTTGAGCTTGAAATTTGGTCTCGTTGAAAGGCTGCGTTCCTGATTAAAGTGATTGTAGACTGAAGCGTGGACGGAGGCGAATTTCTGCAAACTTCGCATACGCCTGAAACGCAGCATCGCCCGCTCTCGTCGTCGGAACGGCAGATGCGAGTTCTCGGCTCTGTTGTTCAACCAGCGACCGGTTTCCTGTCTGTCTGCAGCGCCGATCTCCTTCAAAGCCGCGCCATACGATGCCAGCCCGTCCGTCACGATCACGTTAGGGCTGCCGTGCTTACGCATTGCTTTCTTTAAGAATTTCAACGCAGCCTTCTTATCACGTACCTTCGTGACGAAGCTTTCCAGGATTTCACCTTCATGATCGACGGCCCGCCAGAGATAGTGCTGTTCCCCGTTGATCTTCACGAACATCTCGTCCAGATGCCAGCGCCAGCGACTGGATTTCATACCCTCGATCCGGCGTTTACGGATCTCGGAAGCGAACATCGGCCCGAACCGATGCCACCAAAATCGAACGGCTTCATGGCTGACATCAATGCCCCGTTCATGGAGCAGATCTTCCACATTGCGAAGGGACAGAGGAAACCGGACGTACAGCATCACCGCCAGGCGGATAATCTCATGACTTGTTTTGAAATAGCGAAATGGGTCAGATTTTGTCATCTTTAGACGCTACGAAACCGCCCTGCCCGGCTCAAGTCAGTTTCTTCTGACAGTGCCCTTGAGAATATCCCGATCCATGCGGCGATAGATTCCAGTTTGACCGAATCGAAATTACCCCTAGTGTCCAACAATAGGACACTAGGGGTAATTTGACGCACCGACAGTCGAAGCCATCAAAACAAGAATTAGGACCATAACCCTACTAAGTTTCAACAGACATTCATTCACACTTCTGGGAGGAAAACATGATGACGAGAAAGACAAGAATAGCGGGCGCATTGAGCGCACTGGCGTTGACGGCAGGCCTTGTCACGCCAGCGGCGGCCCAAGATGACACATTCAAGATTGGCGTGATCACCTTCCTTTCGGGACAAGCAGCAGAGAGCTTTGGTGTGCCTGCTTGGAACGGCGGCAAACTGCTGGTGGATATGTTGAACGAGGGCGGCAAATTGCCTGCACCTTATGATACCATGGGCTTTGGCGGCATGAAGATCGAAGTTGTCGTTGTGGACGAAGCCGGTGGTGCGACCAAGCAGGTGCAAGAATTCCGCAACCTTGTGCAGCGCGAAGAAGTCGACGCGGTTGTGGGCTATGTATCGTCCGGTGATTGTCTGGCGATCCCGCCTGTCGCGGACGAGTTGAAAGCGTTTACGATCCTTTATGACTGCGGCACACCGCGCGTGTTCGAGGACAACAGCTTTGAATATGTGTTCCGCACGGCAGCGCATGCCACGATGGATAACGTCAGCCTTGCCCGCTATCTGAAATCGCGTGACTTTGATGTGCCCAGCTTTGCAGGGCTTAATCAGGACTACGCATGGGGTCAGGACAGCTGGGCCGATTTCAAAGGCGCGATGAGCCAGCTTTATCCCGATGCCGAAGAAAAGACAGCGCTGTTCCCGAAATTCGGCGCGGGCCAGTATGGCACCGAAATCTCGGCGCTGCTGCGCGAGAAGCCAGCTTTGGTTCATTCCTCAAACTGGGGCGGTGACTTGCAGGGTTTCCTTATTCAGGCAACGGCACGCGGCTTGCACAAACGCTCGCAACTGGTGCTGGCGGCGGGCGATCACGTGATCCCGCAACTGGGCAACAAGATGCCCGATGGCATTTTCCTTGGCGCACGCGGTGTCAACGGATTGGCGGCGAATGCACGCGGCGGGGAGCTGAAAGAGCTGACCGACACGATGTGGACCGCCTATGAGGCTGAATTCGACACTTTTCCGGTTCAAGCCCCCTTCCGCATGTGGCAGGCGATCTTTGGTCTGAAAACTGCCGTGGAAAAGGCGATGGCTGACAATGGTGGCACCAAGCCGACCGATGAACAGCTGGCGGCGGCGATGAAAGGTCTTGCGTGGGATGCGCCCTCTGGCCGGATCGAAATGGCCTTGGCTGGCGGTCATCAGGCAATCCAGCCCAATGCCATCGGTACCACCAAGTGGAACACCGAGACTGGCAAGATGGAACTGGTGGATGTTGAATACTACAACGCCCGCTGCGTGAACCCGCCAGAAGGCATGAAGTCTGCTGACTGGTTGGCTCAGGGTTTCCCTGGCGCTCAGTGTGATTGACACCTGACGCCAAACTGGCCCGTCGCCGCTGGGGGACGGGCCCCTTTCTCACTCCCATCGCTTGGACATTTGACTTATGGACCTTGTTGCCACCATCCTTGTTGATGGCCTAATCTATGCTGGCTGGCTGTTTATCGTCTCTGTCGGCCTGACGCTGGTTTTCGGCGTTCTGAATATTCTCAACATCGCACATGGCAGCCTTTATGCGATTGGCGCTTATGCCTCTGCATCACTGGTCGGGGCCTATTTCGCCGCCGGCGGCGACGCTTTTCCCTACGGTAGCTACATCGCAATGATCCTTGCAGCTGTGCTGGTCGCCGTTGTTCTGGGCCCCCTGCTCGAGCGGGGGCTGTTGCGCTACTTTTACGGGCGCGACGAAGTGCTGAACGTGCTGGTGACCTATGCGGTCTTCCTGATCCTTGAAGACGTTATGAAGCTGATCTGGGGCGTGAACCCCTATTTCGTCTACGAGCCCTATACCCTACTGGGCACGGTTGAGATGGGATCGCTATTCTATGTCGGCTATGATTTCGCGGTGATCGCGGCGGCAATTATCGTGGGGTTGGCCGTCTGGCTGACCCTGAACCGCACCCAGACCGGCAAGGTGGTTCTGGCCGTGATCCATGACGCCGAAATCAGCCAGACCATGGGTGTGAACGTCAAACGCATCTATCTGGGGGCATTTATGGCGGGCGCGTTCCTTGCCGCCCTTGGCGGGGCGCTGACCGCGCCGATGATCTCGGTCACGCCGGGTCTGGGGGTAAATGTGGTCATCGTCGCTTTTGCGGTTGTGATCATTGGCGGGCTGGGATCGGTTCCCGGTGCCGCGATTGGTGCGTTGATGGTTGGCATTAGCCGTGCCGCATCCGTGCATCTACTGCCCGAGGCTGAACTGTTCATCATCTACTTCGTGATGGCCATCGTGCTGGTGTTTCGTCCCGAAGGGTTATTTGCCAAAACACAGGCGAGGAAAATATGATGCGGTTTTCAATCTTTACCTATGCCGCTATCGGCTTTGTTGTGTTGGCGGCGGGTGCGATTGTGCTGCCCGATTGGGCGATGTTCCTGTTTGCCATGGCGCTGGCCAAGGGGCTTGTCTGTTTGGGCATCGTCGGCATGATGCGCGGTGGCGTAGTGTCATTCGGCCAAGGGCTCTACTATTGCCTTGGTGCCTACACCGCGACATTGGCCGCGAATTTTCTGGGCGTCTCTGACATCTTCTTGCTGACCTTGCTCAGTGCGGCGGTCTGTCTGGTGGTCGGGATGATATTTGGCCCCCTTTTGTCAAGTTATCGCGGCATCTTCTTCGCGATGTTGTCCCTCGCGCTATCGATGGTGCTCTATGGATCGCTGTCCAAGATGAGCTTTATCGGCGGCACGGACGGGCTGAACATCGGGGCGCCGACGTTTCTGGGCTGGGCCCCCGAAGGTCGCCCCCTACAAACCGCGCTCTACCTTTATGTGGTCACCATCGTCGTGATTTCGGGCGCTTTGATGCGGGTGTATTTTGACAGCGAACAAGGGCTGATCACGCTGGCCACCCGCGACAATGAATTGCGGGTCGAATATCTGGGTGCCTCCGTGCGCAATATCATGGCCTTTAACTATGTCTTTGGCGCGCTTTTGGGCGGCATCGGCGGCACGATTGCTGTGCTGGCCTTGGGGCATGTAGACCCCGAATTTGCCTTTTGGACGACATCGGGCGAATTTGTGTTTGTGGCCATTCTGGCGGGCTATCTGTCGGTACCTTCCGTCTTTGTCGCGGCGATCATTCTGGAACTGGTGCGGTCGTTTTCCAATCTCTACTTTCCCAACACATGGCAATTGGCGCTGGGTATCTTTTTGCTCATTGTTATCGTCGCCCTACCCAGTGGCCTCGGCTCGCTGGTCAGCCGCCGCAAAGGACAAGACACATGAGCAGCGGCGTTTTAGAAGTACGCGACGTCCAAAAAACCTTTGGTGCGGTAACAGCGGCCAAAGATATTTCGGTATCGGTGCCGCAAGGCTCTATCTATTCGTTGATCGGTACGAATGGTGCGGGCAAAACCACGTTTGTGAACATGGTCACCGGCTATATCAAGCCTGATGCGGGGACGATCAACTTTGGCGGGCGCAACATTGCTGGCCTACCCCCGCGCCAGATCACACGGCTGGGCATCCACCGCTCTTTCCAGATTGCACAGCTGTGCAACGAGTTGACGGTAGAGGAAAACATGCTCGTAGCAGGTGCCATTCACGGGCAAACCCGCCCGTCGTTCCTGCGCCGCAGCGATGACGCGCAGGCCCGTGACCGCGCGATGGCCACTCTTGAACGGTTCAACATCGCCGAGCACCGCAACCGCCTGATCCCTGAGCTATCGGGCGGCGTGAAAAAACTGCTGGATATCGCGATGGCCATGGCGGGCGAAACGCAGATTATGCTGCTGGACGAACCGACATCCGGCGTGGCGGCGGACGAGAAATTTCCAATCATGGATCTGGTTATCAACGCCCTGCGCGATGAAGGGGTAACGGTGATCTTTGTGGAACATGACATGGATATCGTGAACCGCTACTCCGAACGGGTGCTGGCGTTTTATGACGGCCAGATCATTGCAGATGACACGCCCGATGTGGTGCTGTCTGACGCCGAAGTGCAACGCTATGTCACGGGGGCACCAGCATGACACTGAAACTGGAAAATGCCGAAGTCGCTATTCAGGCCGCCCCCATTTTGCGCGGTGTCAGCCTTGAGGTTAAATCCGGTGAACGCATGGGGTTGGTTGGTCGCAATGGTGCGGGCAAAACCACCGTAATGCGGACCATAACTGGTCTGGCCAAACTGTCGGCAGGCAAAGTCAGCTGGCAAGGCGAGGATATCTCTGTCATGGAGCCTCGCGACCGCGCGCAGCTTGGCTTTGGATATATGCCCGAGGACCGCCGCCTGATCCCCGATCTGACAGTTGAGGAAAACATGCTGCTGCCGGCGTGGGTAAATGATGCCATCGACGGGCCCAAGGGGCTGGCCTTTGTTTATGACCTGATGCCTGAACTAACCCAGATGTCGACACGCAAGGCGTTACTGCTGTCAGGAGGACAGCAAAAGATGGTGGCCTTGGGCCGTGCGTTGATTGCGGGAAAACAATTGCTGCTGCTCGATGAACCTTTTGAAGGAGTCGCCCCGGCCTTGGCCATGCGGATTTCGGATGTGATTACATCATTGAAGGGCGAAGGCCTGTCTGTGTTGATCGCGCAATCCGAACTGAGCCATTCCGTCGATCTACTGCAACGCGAAAGCGTGATCGAGCGTGGCGAGATCATCAAGGTAAATGTGATTGACCCCAGCCTCAAAGAACAACAAGCCTGACCGCAAGAACCTCAGGTGTGAACTAACTCTGTCCACCCTTTTTGGAAACGGCACAAAGGCACTAGGACCGATATGGCGCTCAAAGCAAAACCCCTGCGCGTGGAGCATGCGTATGAACTAGTATCTCGTGAAATCGAGGCACAAATTCTGACAGGCTCCATGAGACCCGGCGACCAACTGCCGGGTGAAGTCGAGATGGCGAGCATGTTTGCCGTCAACAGATCAACCGTGCGTGAAGGCATCAGGCGGTTGGAATGCGAAGGCTTTGTACGCCGAGTATCACCGCGCAAGATGGTGGTCAGCATCCCGCGCATGGCCGAATTGGCGTCGCGCCAGACCCGTGCCCTCAGCATGCTGGAAGTCAGCTTTAGCGAGCTGTGGAATGTGGTGATGGAAACCGAACCGCTGGCTGCCGAGCTTGCAGCACGCCACGCAGACGACAATGATCTGGCCGCATTGGACGCAATTCACGCAGCACTGGTGGCGGTCGAAGGTGAAGGGCACGCGTCTGCCGAGATTGATACTGCCTTTCATTCCCGCATTGCCGAGGCGGGCAAAAACCGCGTATTGCAACTGGCCCGCGAACCCATCGGCTTTTTGATCTTCAGCGGGATTGACGCGCTGATCCCCGAAGTGCCCCAAGCCATGTCGCGCCAAGTAGTGGCGCACAGCCATGTGATCGAGGCGATCCGCAACCGCGATCCTGAAGGTGCGCGCGACTGGATGCGCCGCCATATCGATGATTTCAAACGTGGCTATGTCCTTGCTGGTCTACCGCTGGATGCGCCGATTGCAGGTGTTGCAGGCAAGCTAGTTGAATTGGGTCACGACCTGTGATGGTCCACTTTGAACGCAGGAGCGCCGATGCCTGACAGCAATGCCACCAATCCGTTGCGGTACGAACATCACTACGGTGATCGCGTCATCGCCTGCTATGCGGACCGTCCACCCAATGTGTATGAGCTATTACACGAGGCCGTTGCCCACTACCCCGACAACACAGCCCTGATCTGTGATGATACGCGCCTAACCTACGCTGAGCTGGATACCCAAGTGCGCCAAGTGGCGGCAGGACTTGCAGCGCGCGGCGTGGGACGCGGCGACCGTGTTGCGATGCTGCTCGGCAATGGCGTGCCGTTCGTAGTTGTCACCTATGCGGCGGCCTTTTTGGGTGCCGTTACTGTGCCTTTGAACACCCGTGACCAGATGCCGGGCATCCGCCATGCATTGCTGAACTCAGAAGCAATGGCGCTGATCGTCGATGCCGAGTTTTGCGAACTGGTTCCACTGCCCGATGACACCATAACCCTGACTGCACAGTTTTCGGTGGGTGAGGCTGTGGGTTTCGACGCCTATGAAACGCTGTTGCAGCACGCGCCCGCCACAGATCCCGCGCAGACGGACGAAGATGCGCCAGCGACGATCCTCTATACCTCCGGCACTACAGGCACACCAAAGGGCGCGATGCTGACCGGCCTTGGTATCGTCCATTCCGCCACGAATTTCATGCAGACCATGGCGCTGGGACCAACGGACAGTACCATCGTTGTGGTCCCGATGAACCATGTGACCGGATTGGTCGCGGGGATACACACGATGGTCCGTTGTGCGGGTTGCATTGTCGTGATGCGCGCGTTCAAGGCGGTGAATTTCCTTGCCTGCGCCGCAGAGCATGGCATGACCTACACTCTTATGGTGCCCACGATGTATAATCTGTGCCTGCATCAGGCCAAACTGGAGGATTATGATCTGTCCGCATGGCGGGTTGGCGGTTATGGCGGTGCCCCGATGCCCGCCGCTACGATTGAACGGTTGGGCAGCGCCCTGCCTGGTCTTGGCCTGATGAACGCCTACGGTGCCACCGAAACCACGTCCCCCGCCACAATCATGCCCTCTGACCAGACCGCGATACGCCGCCTGTCCGTGGGCCGTCCGGTGCCGGGGGCGGAGATACATGTGATGGATGACGCATCCCGCGAAGTGCAACGGGGTGAGACAGGAGAGCTGTGGATACGCGGTGCGATGGTTGTGCCCGGTTACTGGCGTAACCCCGATGCCGACGCCCGTGAATTCACGGCAGGGTTCTGGAAATCCGGCGACATCGGGTCAATCGACGCCGAAGGGTTCGTACATGTGCTTGACCGCAAAAAGGACATGGTCAATCGCGGCGGACACAAGATTTTCACCGCCGAAGTTGAAAGCGTGCTCACAGCCGTGTCAGGCGTGATCGAGGCCGCAGTGGTCGCCAAGCCTTGCCCCATTCTGGGCGAAAGGGTGCATGCGGTGCTTTGTATCGCGCCGGATAGCGTGGCGACGCAAACCCTCAAGGATCACTGCGCCAGCCAATTGGCCGATTACCAATGCCCCGAAAGCTATACCCTGCGCGATACGCTTTTGCCGCGCAACGCCAATGGCAAGATATTGAAACGACAGATCAAACAAAAGCTTGGCTTTGACAGCGCACCGCCCCCAGCCCCAAAGGAAACCTGAGACATGAACAGCCAGTTGGAACGCCACGGCATTTCGCAACGCGCACTCGATATCGCGGACAAGGTCGAGGATTTTGTGCGCACTCAGGTCGTCCCGTTTGAGGGCGATCCACGCTGCGGGGCGCATGGACCGTCGGATGATCTTGGCAATGAACTCAAGGTGCTGGCGCGGTCCGCCGGTGTGATGACGCCGCATATCCTTGAGGAAGGTGGCCACCTGACCCAACGCGAGACCGCCGCCGTGCTGATCCGCTCTGGCCTGTCGCCGCTGGGGCCTTTGGCCTGCCACACCTGTGCGCCGGACGAAGGAAACATGTTCCTTCTGGGCAAGGTCGCGTCGCCCGAGCTCAAGCAGCGGTTTCTGCCGCGCATGATTGATGGCTCTATGCGGTCTGCGTTTTTCATGACCGAACCTGCCGAAGATGGCGGCGCGGGATCGGACCCGTCGATGATGCTAACCACCTGCAAGATGGATGGCAATCACTGGGTCATCAACGGGCGCAAGACCTATATCACCGGTGCCGACGGCGCGGGCATGGGCATCATCATGGCAAAATCCGATGATGGTGCCTGCATGTTCCTTGTCGATTTGCCCGATCCCACGATCCGCATCGAAAGGGTGTTGGACACGATCGACAGCTCCATGCCCGGTGGCCATTCGGTGATTGCAATCGACAACCTGCGGGTGCCTGCGGACCAGATGCTGGGTGCCTCTGGCGAAGGGTTCAAATATGCGCAAGTCCGGCTTGCGCCCGCTCGACTTAGCCATTGTATGCGCTGGCTAGGCGCTTGTGTGCGGGCCAATGAAATCGCCAGCGACTACGCCAACCGACGCATGGCATTTGGCAAACCTTTGGTGGATCACGAAGGGGTCGGTTTTATGCTGGCAGAGAACCTGATGGATCTGAAACAGGCCGAGTTGATGACCTATTGGTGCGCCGATGTGCTGGATCGTGGCGAACAAGGCGGCGCGGAAAGTTCAATGACCAAAGTCGCGGTGTCAGAGGCGCTGATGCGAGTGGCGGACCGCTGCGTGCAATGCATGGGCGGTCAGGGCGTCACGTCAGACACGATTGTCGAACAGGTGTTTCGCGAAATCCGCGCCTTCCGCATCTATGACGGCCCCACTGAAGTGCACAAATGGAGCCTTGCCAAAAAGATCAGACGCGACTGGAAAACGGAGAACGAGGGGTGAGCGCAACCGCCAGCAGTGCTGACGAAAACATTGGCGTGATGCCGGTGCGCGCGGGTTTTGGTTTTGACGAGGATGCCTTAGCTCGGTGGATGGCGCAGCACGTGGCCGGTTTCGTCGGACCACTTGAGGTGTTTGAGTTTCGCGGCGGTCAATCTAACCCGACCTACAAACTGGTGACCCCTGCCAAGACCTATGTGCTGCGCCGCAAACCACCCGGTGTTCTGGCCAAAGGGGCGCATGCAGTTGATCGCGAAGCGCGGGTGCTGGCCGCCCTTGGCAAGTCCGGGTTCCCCGTGGCCCATGTGCACGGCCTGTGTCTGGACGACGATGTGATCGGCAGCTGGTTTATCATCATGGACATGGTGGAGGGGCGCATCTTCTGGGACGCGACCTTGCCGGATGTGCCTGCGGCAGACCGGCCCGCGTATTTCACTGCAATGAACGAAACTTTGGCGCAGTTGCACCTGATTGACCCGCAGGCCGTGGGGTTGGGCGATTTTAGCCGTGGCGGGAATTACTTTGAACGTCAGATCAGCCGTTGGACAAAATCCTATCTGGCCGACACCGATGCGGGCCGTGATGCGGGCATGGACATGCTGATCGATTTTCTGCCCAATGCCATTCCAGAGGGTGACGAAACCGCAATCGTGCATGGGGATTTTCGCTGCGATAACCTAATCTTTCACCCCACCGAACCGCGCATCCTTGCTGTGCTGGATTGGGAACTTTCGACCCTCGGCCATCCCCTCGCTGACTTCACCTACCACGCTATGATGTACCGCATGCAACCGCAGATCGTCGCCGGTCTGGGCGATGTTGATCCGGTGCGGCTGAACATTCCCGATGAAGCCACCTATGTCGCGCAATATTGTGCCGCGACGGGGCGCGCAGGCATTCCCAACTATGAATTCTACATCATTTTCAACTTGTTTCGCATGGCTGCGATCTTTCACGGGATCAAAGGGCGCGTGGTCCGGGGCTCTGCTGCTTCGGCGCAATCGGCGGCGCGGGTTCAGCATTATCCGACACTTGTCAAACTGGCGGTCGACGCCGCGGAGGCTTACACATGACCACTCCCGTCCTCTTGGATATCACAGAGGGTATCGCACAAATTACCCTCAACCGCCCCGACAAGGGCAATGCGCTAGACCAGCCGATGGCGGATGCACTGCTGGCGGCGGCCCTGCGCTGTGCCAATGATCCAAAGGTCCGGTGTGTGGTGCTGACTGGTGCTGGCAAGATGTTCTGCGTAGGCGGTGACATCAGTGAATTTGCCTCTAACAGCGATGCAATTGCCCCCTTTTTGGCGCGTCTGGCGGGCACTTTGCATCAGGCACTCAGCCAGTTTGCAGCCATGAACAAGCCGATGATCACACTGGTGAACGGCACCGCTGCGGGTGCTGGCCTCAGCATGGCAATCTCTGGCGATATCGTGCTGGCAGATGCACAGGCTAAATTCACAACCGCCTATTTGGGCATCGGGGTTACGCCGGATGGTGGCATGACATGGCTATTGCCGCGCCTAGTGGGCATGCGCGCGGCTCAAGAGATTATCCTCACCAACCGCCGTCTTGACGCGGTTGAGGCGGCAAGCATCGGCTTGATCACCCGCGTCGCCGCCCCAGATACGCTGACGGAAGAAGGTGCGGCATTGGCCGCGCAATTGTCAGCTGGTGCCGTGGGTGCCATGGGTCAAGCCCGCAAGCTGTTGCACGACAGTTTCAGTTCCGGTTTCGCCAGCCAGATGGATCGCGAGCTATCTTCAATCACTGCTGCCGGAAACGGACCAGAGGGACGCGAAGGCATCGACGCATTCCTCACCAAACGCAAACCGGATTTTCAGGGCAGCGCGTAAACGCCCTCCCCTCTCAACACCATAGGAAACATCTGCATGAGTCTTCTTTTTGAACCGATGAACATCGGCACGCTGGCCCTTTCAAACCGCATCGTTATCGCGCCGATGTGCCAGTATTCCGCCATCGACGGCAATGCGCAGGACTGGCATCTGATGCACCTTGGCCATCTGGCCATGTCCGGTGCCGGCATGATGATCATCGAGGCCACAGCTATATCGCCCGAAGGGCGCATTACGCCGGGTGATCTGGGGCTGTATTCTGATGACAACGAAGCCGCTCTTAGGCGTGTCATTGGCGCCATCCGCGGCCTGTCCGACATGCCTCTTACCATCCAGATAGCCCATGCAGGTCGCAAAGCATCAAGTGAGGCACCGTGGGACGGCGGCGGGCAAATCCTGCCGGATGCAGCGCGGGGTTGGAAGGCGGAAGCGCCCTCTGCCCTGCCTCATGCACCGGACGAGGATGCGCCCATAGCGCTGGACGCGGCGGGACTGGCACGGGTCAAAGACGCCTTTGTGCAAACGGCATTGCGCTCGGTTCGCCTAGGGTTTCAGGGCATCGAAGTGCACATGGCGCATGGCTATTTGCTGCATCAATTCCTGTCGCCCCTGTCCAACCAGCGTAGCGATGCCTATGGCGGCGATCTGGAAGCGCGGATGCGGTTTCCGCTTGAGGTATTCGACGCAGTCAAAGCCGCCGTGCCTGCCGACCTGCCTGTCTGGGTGCGCGTGTCGGCCACGGATTGGGTGTCCGAAGGGTGGGATCTGGAAAGTACACTAACGCTGTCGCAAGCGCTCAAGGAACGCGGATGTGCGGCGATCCATGTTTCGACAGGCGGTGTTTCGCCCTTGCAGCAGATACCCGTTGGCCCCGGTTTTCAGGTCCCCTTTGCGGCAAAGATCAAGGCTGAGGTCGGCCTGCCCACGATGGCCGTGGGCCTGATCACGGAACCCGAACAGGCCGAGGAAATCTTGCAAAAAGGCGATGCGGATATGATCGCACTGGCCCGCACCATGCTTTATGATCCGCGCTGGCCGTGGCATGCCGCCGCCGCCTTGGGAGCACAGGTTCAGGCCCCAAAACAATATTGGCGCTCGCAACCGCGCGAATTCACTGACCTTTTCAAAGATATGAGCGTTGGCCAGCGATAACGCTTTCGATCACCAAATCAAAGGGACATCCATGCCAGATTTTACATTCAATACCACCCCGTCGATCCGGCAAGCTGCAGGTGGTGCGGCGCATCTCGGCAAGTTGCTGAAGGGTTTGCCCTTTGCAGCAATTGGCACAAAGGTGCTGTTCGTCACGGACCCCGGTATCGTCAAGCTGGGCCTGTGCGACGCCGCGTTGCACAGCATCAAGGACAGCGGTTTCGACGTGACAGTTTTTGACAAAGTCGAACCGGACCCAAAGACGACAACCGTGCTTGACGGTGTAAAGATCGCCAACGATGGAAATATCGCCTGTGTCGTCGGTTTTGGCGGCGGTAGTTCGATGGATGTGGCCAAGGTGATAGCCCTGCTGGCCCATTCTAACCAATCAATTGAAAAGGCCTACGGTGTCAATCAAGCGACAGGGTCACGTCTGCCTTTGGTGTTGGTACCCACGACAGCCGGAACCGGATCAGAGGTGACAGCCGTTTCGATCCTGACGACAGGGGCGGAAGAGAAGAAAGGCATCGTATCGCCGATCATCCTCCCGGATGTGGCGTTGCTGGACGCTGAATTGACCGTCGGATTACCCGCCGCGATCACGGCCGCCACTGGCGTGGATGCGATGGTCCACGCGATCGAAGCCTATACTTCGACAAATGCGAACAACAATCCGATTTCGAAAATTCTCGCAGTTCAGGCGCTTGATCTATTGGGCGCAAACATCCGAGAAGTGGTCAACAATGGCAGCAACATCGACGCGCGTGGAAACATGTTACTTGGCTCCATGCTGGCAGGTCAGGCGTTTGCCAATGCACCAGTGGCCGCCGTCCATGCACTGGCCTACCCCATAGGTAGTCTTTTTCATGTGCCACACGGGCTATCGAATGCACTGGTTCTGGCAGAAGTGATGCGTTTCAACGCGCCTAAATGTGGTCAGGCCTATGCCGAACTCGCCCCGCATGTTTTCCCCGACATCGACACGGACCGTCCTGTGAACGAAATTTGCGATGACTTTGTTGCGCGCCTTGTGCAGCTTAACATCGATCTGGGGCTGGAAAGCGGCCTGCGCCACGTCGGCATCATAGAAGCGGACCTTGATCGTCTTGCGACGGATGCCATGAACCAGACCCGGCTGCTGGTGAACAACCCACGCGATGTCACCAAACAGGATGCGCACCGTATTTATAAAGCATCACTTTGAAGGGTGCTGTCAGACGAACGCGAACCAGTCTCTGCAAGGGCAATGAAGCTGCGCTTTATGCTGCACCGAGTTGACGCCACTCGGAGAGGGCGGCGGCGCGGTTAAACTTGAAGTTGGTGCGTGAGTAAAGGTGGCGTTCCTGGTTGAAATGGTTGTGGACCGAGCCGTGGACTGAGACGAACTTTTGCAAACTTCGCGTTCGGCGGAAGCGCAGCATGGCTCGCTCTCTTCGTCGAAACGGCAAGTGAGAATTCTCGGCGCGATTGTTTTTCCAGCGACCTGTCTCCTGGCGATTTGCATTGCCAATAACCTTCATGGCAGCGCCGTAAGACCGAAGTAGATCGGTCACGATGACATGTGGCTGGCCAAAGCGCTTCATTGTTTTCCTCAGGAATTTCAGCGCTGCCTTGCGGTCGCGGCGCTTCGTGACATAGCTTTCCAGCACTTCGCCTTCGTGATCTACGGCGCGCCACAAGTAGTGCGTTTCACCGTTGATCTTCACAAACACCTCATCCAGATGCCATTGCCCATTCGAATGAGCACGAAGTTGCTGACTCCGTTTCTTTCGGATTTCAGCTGCAAACAATGGGCCGAACCGGTTCCACCAGAAGCGAACAGAGGTGGTCGCGGGATTTCGGACCAGTAGTTAAGGTGGATCAACTTGTGAAAGAAGTGATCCAAAATGACGAAACGAAAGAACCATTTGCCCGATTTCAAAGCCAAGGTTGCGCTTGAAGCAATCCGCGAGGAGATGTCGATGGCGGAGCTGTCGAAAAAATATGGCGTTCACCCGACTCAGATCGGCACCTGGAAACGGGCGGCGATAGAGAACATGGCGACGGCATTTACGCGCCGAGGTTCCGCCCCTGAGCAAGTGAGCATTGCGGACGTCGATAAGCTGCATTCTAAGATCGGCCAGCTGGTGGTGGAGCGGGATTTTTTGGCCGATGCCTCGCAGCAACTGCTAGGGACGCGCCCCTCTCGTGACCTTGCCTTTGGCAAGGCACTGCCGGTCAACGGGACAAAAAATGGTGAGCAAGGACCACAAGCTGAGTGTCCGCCGTCAATGCAAACTGCTGACGCTGACCCGATCCCACTTGTACTATGAACCGAAGGGCGAGAGCGCTGAGAACCTACGGTTCATGGAAATCATTCACTGCCCGGCAGGGTTATGCGAAGCATGATCCCGAGAGGGGATAAGCAATTCCTCGAAACGCCATGGTACGGGTCACGCCAAATGGCGCGCTGCATGCAGCGCAACAACCACAAATGCGGTCGCCATCGCGTGCGCCGTCTAATGCGGCTCATGCGTTTGGTTCCGATCTATCAGGAACCCAACACCAGCAAGAGACATCCCCAGCATAAAATCTGGCCGTATTTGCTCAAGAAAGTTGTGATCGACCGCACTAACCAAGTTTGGTGTGCCGACATTACCTACATCCCAATGCGGCGTGGCTTCCTGTATCTGGTGGCAATCATGGATTGGTACAGTCGCAAAGTCCTTGCTTGGCGGTTGTCCAACAGCATGGACGCGGACTTCTGCGTTGAAGCTTTGAAGGACGCGCTAGCCAAGCATGGCAAGCCGAAAATCTTCAACACTGATCAAGGCAGCCAATTTACCAGTGGGGCATGGATCGATGTGCTGATCGATGCGGACATCAAGATCAGTATGCCTCTCGTGACATTGTGAACCGCCCCCAGTTTGCCGGAGGCTCCAAAGTAAGTATGGATGGAGCCTATGGAAAAAAGTAACAGAGCAAAC
>ENA-OQVM01001681-OQVM01001681.1-marine-metagenome-genome-assembly--contig:-NODE-1681-length-28381-cov-21.336348_pt1 | contig 28381 bp, 38 predicted proteins | sample MGYA00237776_ERZ505498 | MGnify/ENA primary metagenome ERZ505498 (study PRJEB26159, sample SAMN06265151) | marine metagenome | isolation source: Helgoland LTER site | place: Germany:Helgoland, sampling...
TGCTTTCTTTTGGTTACTTTTCTTTACACAAGTAAAGAAAAGTGACTGGCATGTCGGGCCACTCCCGACGACCTTGAACTTAAAACTATAAAAAAAACGTAAAACCTCAAAGCATCCCATCAGCATATAAAAACCTATACACAAGACTCTGGTGACTGGCTGTCGGGCCACCCCCGACGACCTTGATTGAAAACTCAAAAAAAATCGAAATCAAAAACTAAAACTAAAACTAAAATTTAAACTGAAACTAAGAATAAAGATAACACCCCCTCAGCAAATCCAACTCCCCCTCCGTCAAACCAATCTCCTCCCGCAAATACCTATCCACCCCACCATACCGCGAATCTATCGTATCCATAGCCGCCTGCAAATAACTCGCCTTCACCCTCAAAATAATCGCTATCGCCTTACGATTAAACGGACTCTTCACTTTCCCTTTATGCTTATCATCTAAACCTTTACTCTCACTCGCAGCATAATAACTCACCGCCCAACGCTCAACCTCCTTAGCAATATCAACATACTCATTGGTGCGTAAATAATCCTCCATAATGCATTCAGCATTCACGCCTAATGCAGAAAGCATTAACAAACCACCAAACCCCGTTCTATCCTTACCCGCTGAACAGTGAATAATAGAACTGCTGTTGGCATTCGCTATTAACGTATCAAACATTTTCCGATAACTGGCTTGATGACTAATCACCAAGTCACAATTAATATCCTGCATAAAGTTATCGATAATGGTTTCATCAATATGATCATCATTAACGTACTCATTATTTAACGCAGAAAAAAGATCTGTCGCACTGCCTGGCGAAATCGAAATAGCAGTTGGCACTAAACCCTCGGGCAATTGACTCGGCTGTCTTGCCATTTCGTCTGCACGACGGAAATCACAAATGGCTTGTATATTTAATTGTTGTAGCACTTGCTTATCTGCATCAGACATTTCGCCCATATGGCCAGTGCGAAATAATTTACCCCATACAACTTGCCTTCCATCTGCCGTTAATTGCCCACCATAATCTCTAAAGTTAGCAGTCACCGACATAGGTAAAAGTCGAGGCGCAATTCTTAGACGCTGATTAACAGCTGTATCACTATCTAGAAAATTAATAACAGGATGTGAATAAGCATTCACAGTAATACCCGTAGCGGCCTGTAACATGACATAGGTTAATTCGATTGACTGCTCGCCCGCTTCAGCAAAAACGGATAACACTATTGGATCGGAGAAATTTTGTCCTGCAAGCTGCTCACAACATATCGAATATTGATTGATATCAATGGACTCGCACTGCCATCGAATCTGCCAACCCTCGGCAGAAGGAATGATGGATAAATCGATATCGGTTAACGCTGACTGATTGAGGTCGATCATACTGTGGCTTCTATTATTGATTGTGACGTCATTAACTACTTTAACAACGAAAATACTTTTACTAAGAGCAGGCCACCTAGGCTAAGGCTGTCTAGGCTAATAACTGTTTTAAACAGAATGTACAAAAAGAATATACGCCATGCATATCAATACGGTTTAAAGAAAATTTGAATCAAAAAAAACGCGCCAGACAAAAAAATCGGCGCGCTTATAGAACATCTAATTTCTCGTATAACGAATCATCCTAAAACGGGATATCATCATCCCAATCATCACCACCGGCAGGTGCAACAGGCGCTTGTGGCTGCTGCTGAGGCGCTTGCTGCTGATATTGTTGCTGTGGCTGCTGGCGAGGCGCTTGTTGCTGGAATTGCTGACCACCACCTTGTTGCTGGCCGCCGCCTTGCTGACCTTCACCCGAGCCACGACTATCAAGCATTTGTAATTCGCGCGCAAAAACATCGGTTGCATAGCGATCTTGGCCCGTTTGCTTATCTTGATACTTACGCGTGCGCAATGAACCTTCAATATAGACCTTAGATCCCTTGTTTAAATATTGAGCAGCTATTTCAGCCAAACGACCATTGAATACAACACGATGCCATTCAGTTCGCTCTTTTTGCTCGCCGGTTTGCTTATCTTTCCAGCCTTCAGAGGTCGCTATACTAATATTAGTGATAGAGCCGCCATCAGGAAATGTACGAGTCTCAGGCTCCTGCCCTAAATTACCCACCAATATCACTTTATTAATGCCACGCGCCATAGTATCTCTCCGCTTTTACGGTTTATTTAAATTGGGTGACAATATATACGAATTAGGTTCCCATCACTACAGTATTGACGGACTATTCAATGTCTATTTTCATTCTCCACCGCTAGGTCTATATTTCAGCAATAATTCGATCTAAAACACCGCTTAACTTTGCTATCACCCGCCGTGCTCTTTATACTTTCCGGTTTTGCGCTGCAGAAACATTGTCATAAAAAATCGCCTCCTCAAAAGCGGAGACGAACGGTATTTCACCGCCTTAAATACGACTGAATATGAGCCGCCTACTGGCTTTCGACGTATATTGACTATTAATCTAAAGCACTAATCTACTTTTAAGTATCTATCCGTTAATTCAATGCCGTTATATAAGGCAATGAATGACCTATAGCAACCAGCGAACCACCCCAGCGAAAAAAACACCATGGATAAAATAGTTGTACGCGGCGCCCGCACCCACAACCTCAAAGATATTGACATAGAATTACCCCGCGATAGCTTTATTGTTATTACCGGTTTATCAGGTTCTGGAAAATCGTCATTAGCCTTCGATACCCTATATGCAGAAGGACAACGCCGCTACGTTGAGTCGCTATCGACCTATGCTAGACAATTCTTGTCCTTAATGGAAAAACCCGACGTTGATCATATTGAAGGACTTTCACCCGCTATTTCGATTGAGCAGAAATCCACCTCGCATAACCCTCGCTCGACCGTAGGCACAATTACTGAAATTTATGACTACCTGCGTTTACTGTTTGCCCGTGCAGGCACGCCGCAGTGCCCTACTCACGATTTACCGCTAGAAGCACAAACTATTAGCCAAATGGTCGACGCAGTATTAGCGCTACCTGAGGGCAGTAAAGTGATGCTCTTGGCACCCATCATTAAAGATCGCAAAGGCGAACACTTAAAGCTGTTTGATAAATTAAAACAAGAAGGGTTTGTACGTGTCCGTGTCGACGGTGAAATCTATGATATTGATGAAGTCCCCACACTGAAGAAAAATTTCAAACATTCGGTTGATGTTGTCGTCGATCGATTCAAAGTGCGTGCTGATTTAAAACAGCGCATAGCCGATTCATTTGAAACGGCGCTGGGTCTGGCCGAAGGTGTAGCCTGTATCGGCTTTATGGATAGAGATCCTAATGATGAATCCAGCAAAGATATTATTTTTTCAGCTAATTATGCCTGCCCTGAATGTGGCTATAGCCTCAACGAACTTGAGCCGCGCCTATTCTCGTTTAATAACCCCGCCGGTGCCTGCCCTGACTGTGATGGCCTAGGTGTTAAACAATACTTTGATCTTGAACGCGTTATCCAATATCCAGATTCTAGCCTCGCCGAAGGGGCTATTCGTGGCTGGGATAAACGCAGCGTCTATTATTTTCATATGCTGACATCGTTAGCTGAGCATTTCGGCTTTTCTATTGATGCCCCCTTTAATTCGCTCAGTAAAAAACACCGCGAAACCATTCTTTACGGCAGCAAAGAAGAAGTGGCTTTTTCTTATGTAAATGATCGAGGCGATATTTTTAAACGCACGCATGCGTTTGAAGGCATTATCCCAAATATGGAACGCCGCTACCGCGATACACAATCGCAAATGGTACGCGAAGATTTAACCAAGTTTATTAGTAACCAATGCTGTCCTGCTTGTGATGGCTCACGTCTAAGACGCAGCGCCAGACATGTATTTATTGATGGTTCTAACTTACCTTCGATTACTGAACTACCGGTTACAGCGGCCTATGAATATTTCGCCAAACTGAAGCTGCCGGGTAAGCGCGGAAAAATTGCAGAAAAAATTGTTAAAGAAATTCATCAGCGCCTAGAGTTTTTGGTCGATGTAGGTCTTAACTATTTAACCCTCGATCGAAACGCCGACAGTTTATCGGGCGGCGAAGCACAGCGAATAAGATTAGCCAGTCAAATTGGTGCTGGCTTAGTGGGCGTAATGTATATTTTGGATGAGCCATCTATTGGGCTACATCAACGTGACAACGAACGTCTATTAAAAACACTGACGCGACTACGAGATCTTGGTAACACGGTCATTGTGGTTGAGCATGATGAAGATGCCATACGACAAGCAGACTATGTTGTCGATATAGGTCCTGGCGCCGGCGTACACGGTGGCGAAGTTGTAGCGAAAGGCAGCGTCGAACAAATTATGCGCGCCTCGAAATCAGTAACAGGACAGTATCTATCGGGTAAAAAGTCGATAGCCGTGCCAGAGATGCGACACCCCGTTAATGAAAGCGAGCAAATTGTTTTAACGGGTGCTACCGGCAACAATCTCCAAAATGTCGATATTAATATTCCTCTCGGCTTATTTACCTGTATCACTGGTGTATCGGGCTCAGGCAAATCAACGCTCATTAATGGCACGCTCTATCCTGCTGCCGCGACAGCATTAAATGGCGCGACAACATTAAAGTCTGCACCGCATACCGCTATCGAAGGCCTCGAGAAACTCGATAAATGCATTGATATCGATCAAAGCCCAATTGGCCGTACGCCACGTTCAAATCCTGCAACATACACAGGCATCTTCACGCCGGTACGCGAGCTGTTTGCTGGCACACAAGAGGCGCGAACGCGTGGCTATAAACCCGGACGCTTTAGCTTTAATGTCAAAGGCGGACGCTGTGAAGCCTGCCAAGGTGACGGCGTTATTAAAGTCGAGATGCACTTTTTGCCAGATGTTTACGTTCCCTGTGACGTCTGTAAAGGTAAGCGCTATAACCGCGAAACACTTGAAGTCACCTATAAAGGTAAAAACATTTTTGAAGTCTTAGATATGACAGCAGAAGATGCCTTAGTGTTTTTTGATGCGATACCGTCCATTTCAAGAAAACTTCAAACACTGAAAGACGTAGGCCTAACTTATGTAAAACTCGGGCAAGCGGCAACCACTCTATCGGGCGGTGAAGCCCAACGGGTGAAGCTTGCTAAGGAATTATCCAAACGTGATACAGGACGAACACTGTATATTCTTGATGAACCGACAACCGGATTACACTTTGCTGATATACAACAGCTACTCACCGTACTTCACCATTTAAGAGATCGCGGTAACACCATCGTCATTATCGAACACAATCTCGATGTAATAAAAACCGCTGACTGGGTGGTGGATCTAGGTCCCGAGGGCGGCAGTGGTGGTGGGCAAATTATTGCCGAGGGAACACCCGAAACCATTATCAAACAGAAACAATCTCATACTGGTAAGTTTTTAAAACCACTGCTTAATCTACCTACAGGAAAAAAGACTGCAAACAAAAAGCCGGCCGTTAAAAAAACGGCGACTAAGAAACCGGCAGCGAAAAAAGCCAAGGCAAAAATAAAAAAATGAGCGTCCTTCACTTCGAAGAGTCAATTTGAGTAAACAACCATTAGGCGACAAGGAATGTTGCCTCTGATTTTTTAGCACTATACATAGCTTCATCAGCCGATTTTAATAACTGCTCTGCGCTGGCACCGTTTTCGGGGTAGCATGCAATCCCAATACTACAACCAACTTGAATACTTTCTCCAGAATAAAGCATCGGCTCAACTAGCGCAGAATAAACGCGCTCGGCAAAAATGCCTAAATGTTCAGACGACAAATTATCACCGTCAACAATTAAAGCAAACTCATCACCACCAATCCGTGCCACAGTATCTGAAAGCCGCACAACTTCCAATAATCGTGCCGCCATCTCTTGCAACACGAAGTCACCTACTCGATGACCAAGATCATCATTAATCGGCTTGAAATTATCAAGGTCAATATAGAGCAGCGCAACTTTAGAATTATTTCTTATGGAGCGATTTAAAGCTTTCTCTAATAAATCATCAAACATCATACGGTTATATAAACCCGTTAACGAATCGTGGGCCGCCAAGTATTCATAACGAATACGTTCTTCATCACGCTGCAATCGAAGTGAATGGTACATTTTATTCGTCGATGACATTATTGCGATCAACATAACAAAGGTAACCATCCAATTAGCATGTAAATGAACCATGCGGTAATCCATATCCATATATAAAGGCAGCTGGACCTCTTGAGCGCCAATCCATGCGGCTATCCAGTATGCCGATACCGTAAAAAGTCCAACCACTAAACCGGGGCCGTTTCCTAACAATACATAGGCAATTAAAATAGGCACCACTAATAAAGGGAACACAGGAGAAGACTCAACACCACCTGTGAATAGTATCGAAAATGCAATGGACGAAAATAAAATAACCACAAGGAAGTAACTATTGAAAAGCAAACGGCCAAAAAAATGAAGATTCAATAAACAAATTGCGAATGCGCAAGCAAGTAGTAGAGTGCTGAAGCCCGCGAAATTACGCGCGTCATCACTTAGTGCTGCAAAGAAAAAGAAATATCCTGAACTGACAATAAACGCTAACAATGCGGCGACTAAAATAAAACAAAGAACGCGTGCACGGTATAACGTTTCAAAATTAGACGCCAATTTATTACTGATCAAATGATCTAAATCCATAACCACCCCAAACCTCAGCTTTCATTATTGAAAAACAATTACAAACCAACAACACACCCCAATTAAGAGTCCGCTATGCTGCTATCACGACAGGTAGAATTATTTTTATAAACTGGGAGGTCTTTATCATCCAACAGCGAGCTAGAAAAAACAGTGCCTAAATCGCTATGGAGAGGTGCAATGTATAACAATTAATAATAGCTCATATGTGAGCGAGAGATAGATTGAGTTGGCATTAAAAAAAAGAATATTAGACATTTTTTGATTTTAATTGGGCAAAAAAAAGCCGAGACAAGCTCGGCTTTTTCTAATAACACTGAGGACTATTCAGTGTCAAAATCATCATCAAAATCGAGCGAGTCATTTTGTGGACGATCTACTAATTCTACGTAAGCCATTGGCGCTTTATCACCAGTACGGAAACCACATTTTAAAATGCGAATATAGCCACCGGGACGTGCATCGTAGCGCGGTCCAAGTTCAGTGAAAAGCTTACCGACAACATCTTTACTACGAGTGCGGTCAAAAGCTAAACGGCGGTTAGCAACACTATCTTGCTTAGCTAAAGTAATCAAAGGCTCAGCAAAACGGCGAAGCTCTTTGGCTTTTGGCAATGTGGTACGAATCATTTCATGCTCAACCAATGAGTTGGTCATATTGCGAAACATCGCTTTACGATGTGATGCATTTCTATTGAGCTGTCTGCCAGTATGACGATGACGCATGGCAAGGTTTCCTGTAAATACTAAAAAAATTAAACGTAAAAGAACTCAGTTATAAAGCGTAAAGCTATTAAGCGAGAATTTTATCGTCGTTACGTAGACTTGCTGGCGGCCAGTTATCAAGGCGTAAACCTAATGATAATCCTCTAGACGCTAGCACATCTTTAATTTCGGTTAGTGATTTCTTACCTAGGTTAGGCGTTTTTAATAGCTCAACCTCAGTACGTTGTACCAAATCACCAATGTAGTAAATGTTCTCTGCTTTTAAGCAGTTTGCCGAACGTACAGTTAATTCTAAATCATCAACTGGACGCAACAAGATAGGATCAATCTCTTCTTCTTGTTGAGCTGGCTCAAGTTCTTTTTCGCCTTCAAGGTCAACAAATACTGCAAGCTGCTGCTGCAAGATAGTTGCCGCACGACGGATAGCTTCTTCAGAATCTAAAGTACCGTTAGTTTCTAAATCAATAATCAATTTATCAAGGTCAGTTCGCTGCTCAACACGCGCACTATCAACGACGTAAGAAACACGACGTACTGGGCTGTAAGAAGCATCTAACTGTAAACGGCCAATCGCTTTTGATTCATCATCGTCAGTTTCACGAGAATCGACTGGCTGATATCCACGACCCGATGTTACTGTCAGTTTCATTGACAACTCACCAGTACCATTTAAGTGAGCAATAACATGATCAGGATTTTTAATTTCAATTTCATGGTCAAGTTGAATATCGCGTGCCGTTACAACACCAGGACCTTTTTTATTCAAAGTAAGAACAGTTGAATCGCGATCATTCATGATCACAGAAACACCTTTAAGGTTAAGCAATATTTCGATTACGTCTTCTTGAACACCTTCGATAGCACTGTACTCATGTAACACACCATCAATTTCAACATCACTGATGGCTGAGCCTGGCATAGAAGATAAAAGAATTCGACGTAAAGCATTCCCTAGCGTATGACCAAAACCGCGCTCCAGCGGTTCCAACGTAATTTTTGCTCGCGTTTCGCTGAGCTCTACAACATCGATAAGACGTGGTGTTAGAAAATCGCTGCCTGCACTTAGCATATCGTTACCTGTAATTTGATAAACTGATTTCTGGACTGTGTTTCTACATAAAATGGGTGAGGAAACCTCTAACCCATTTCTTTACCCGTTATTTTTGTTTAAACGCTCATTTTCAAGTACTGCAGCAGAGAACTAAATAATAGGACTCTGAGTTCCTAAACAAACGATTAAGCCAAAAGCTGGGCGTGGTATGCGCAAATAACGGCAACCCACATAGAAACCACGCTTATTACTTAGAGTACAATTCGACTATCAAGCTCTCATTGATCTCTGAGGGCAAATCTGCACGCTCTGGCGCTGATTTGTAAGTCCCTGAAAAACTACTTTCGTTGATATCAATCCAATCAACGTGACCACGCTGCGCCGCCAACGACATAGCCGCAGAGATACGCAATTGCTTCTTAGCTCGCTCACGAACCGATACAACATCACCGACTTGAACTTGGTATGAAGCAATGTTAACCACTTTATCGTTAACAAGAATTGAACCGTGAGACACTAACTGACGAGATTCAGCACGCGTCGAACCAAAACCGATACGGTAAACAACGTTATCCAAGCGACCTTCAAGCATCTGAAGTAAGTTCTCGCCAGTTGCACCTTTTTGGTTAGCCGATTTCTTATAATAATTACGGAATTGCTTTTCTAGCACACCGTAAAGACGTCTAACTTTTTGCTTTTCGCGTAACTGAACACCGTAATCAGATAAACGACCGCGACGAGCACCGTGCACACCTGGCACAGCTTCGGGCTTACATTTACTGTCTAATGAACGAACACCACTCTTCAAGAAGAGGTCGGTACCTTCACGACGGGCTAATTTACAGGTTGGGCCTAAATATCGAGCCATAATGTATGATCCTGCGTGCTACTGATTCTATTAAATTCGTAATAAAAAAACTGCTGAACACATCAGCAATTTTTTAATCTGTTTAAACTCTACGTTTCTTCGGTGGACGACAGCCATTATGTGGAATTGGCGTAACGTCAGTAATACTATTGATATTGTAACCGCAGCTATGCAATGCACGCACAGCTGACTCACGACCTGGACCAGGTCCTTTTACTTCAACATCAAGGTTTTGCAAGCCATATTCTTTAGCAGCATTACCCGCCCGCTCAGAAGCTACCTGCGCAGCAAAAGGCGTACTTTTTCGAGAACCACGAAAACCAGAACCGCCAGCGGTTGCCCATGAAAGAGCATTACCTTGACGATCAGTAATCGTAATGATCGTATTATTAAATGACGCATGGATATGCGCGATACCATCAGCAACGGTTTTTTTGATCTTTTTACGCGTGCCTTGAGAACCCGGTTTTGCCATTTGTCTAACTTCCTGCGTATTTCGCTAAGAGAATATGTTTAATAAACCAATCTTACTTACGGATTGGTTTTCGCGGACCTTTACGAGTACGCGCATTAGTTTTTGTTCGCTGACCACGTAATGGCAAGCTTCTACGATGACGAAGACCGCGGTAACAACCCAAATCAAGCAAACGCTTAATATTCATTGATACTTCACGACGCAAATCGCCTTCTACAGATAATTTCGCAACTTCAGTTCGAAGATTATCGACCTCAGCTTCTGTCAACGCACTGATTTTGACAGCAGGATTAACACCTACGGCCTTACACAGATTTTGAGCGGAAGTTCTACCAACGCCATAAATATAGGTCAGTGCGATCACTGTGTGCTTATGATCAGGAATGTTGACTCCGGCAATACGGGCCATTAAAACTCTCCAAAAATGGGCTATAGTGTTTAAACAGTATTTAAACAATTAGTCGTTCAAACCACCCTTTTAATGGGCCACTTAACGACTAATTGGCTTGTGTTTTACCCCTTTTATCATCGACTGATAAATTCGGGCTTATAAATAGAAGCTTTCAAACCTCTACACCACAAACTAAAAAAACAAAAAAGCTAACAATATCAATGAATTAAGCATCAAATATACCTAATCCACCCCTTAATTATCTCGTTACACTCAACACTGCAAAAAAGGCGCGGTAGGATACCCCCCACACGACAAAAAATCAATCACAGTTCGAGCAATAAACAGTATCAATTAACCTTGACGCTGCTTATGACGTGGTTCTGCACTACAAATTACTCGAACCGCGCCATTGCGACGAACAATTTTACAGTTACGGCAAATCTTCTTAACCGAGGCACGTACTTTCATAACAATCTCCAATTTGGCTTAGTCAGACGATACACGTCTAGCTGCCACAACTATTTGGGGCTTAAACCGCTGCCACCAAAATTCTTTAAATTAGCTTTTTTCATTACCGAATCATATTGATTCGACATTAAGTGAGACTGTACCTGTGACATAAAGTCCATCACAACGACCACAACGATTAGCAAGGAAGTACCACCTAAGTAGAAAGGTACATTCGCAAACACTTGTAAGAACTGGGGCATTAAACATATACCCGCCATATACAGTGAACCAAACATTGTTAGACGCGTTAATACGCCATCAATATATTCTGCAGATTGCTTACCCGGACGAATTCCTGGGATAAACGCGCCTGAACGCTTCAAGTTATCGGCGACTTCATCAGGGTTAAACATTAACGCTGTATAAAAGAAGCAGAAGAAAATAATAAACGCAGTAAATAATAATACGTTAAGCGGTTGGCCCGGGCTTATATAGAGCGCTAACTCTTGTAACCACTCGCCACCTGCACCCGTTGATGACTGACCAAACCACTGGGCAATCGACGCAGGAAACAACAATATGCTCGAAGCAAAAATTGCTGGAATAACACCGGCCATATTAACCTTAAGCGGTAAATGACTGGTTTGCGCTGCAAATACTTTACGACCTTGTTGACGCTTAGCGTAATTAACTGTGATTCTTCGTTGGCCGCGTTCGATACGAACAATGAAGAAAATCAAAGCTATTGCTAAGAACAACACACCAAGAAGCAATAACAAGTTCATTTCACCTTGTCGTGCCTGCTCAAGTGACTGGAATATCGCTGCAGGTAAACCGGCGACAATACCAGCGAAAATCAACAAACTAATTCCGTTACCAATACCGCGCTCTGTCACTTGCTCACCAAGCCACATCATAAAGACGGCGCCGGTAACTAAAGAGATAACTGCTGGTAAGTAAAAACCCATACCGGCGACATAAGAAAGGCCTTGGTTAGCAAGTCCTGCTGACATACCTGCCGCTTGAACCAATGCTAAAGCAACGGTGAGATAACGCGTATATTGCGTAATCTTACGTCGGCCCGACTCACCTTCTTTCTTGAGCTGACTGAGATGGTCACTGACCGAACCCATAAGCTGCATAATAATTGAGGCGGAAATATAAGGCATGATACCCAATGCCAATATACTCATGCGTTCTAGTGCACCACCAGAAAACATATTAAACATATCCAGAATAGTGCCTTCATTCTGGTTGAACATATCAGCTAAACGATCTGGGTTAATGCCTGGAACGGGTATATGTGTTCCAATCCGGTAAATGATGATCGCCAACAATACAAAGCGTAAACGAGCCCAAAGCTCGCTAAGGCCTGATTGTGCGTTGGGAGATAATCCGGGCTTTGCCATAATCTTGTTTCTTAAATCGCTGAGCTTAGTTCATAAATAATGGCGTCTTAAGACACCATTACCCCTACTACTCTTCTATTTTACCGCCAGCCGCTTCAATCGCTTGACGAGCACCTTTAGATACACGTAAACCTTTAACAGTGACCGCTTTAGTAATTTCACCTTGTAAAAATACTTTAGCTTGAATGATATGATTACCAACAAGGCCAGCAGCTTTAAGTGCGGCTAAATCGATAACATCAGCATCAATTCTGCTTAGCTGACATACACGTACTTGATCGCTAACGCGGCCGATACGTGATGTGAAACCGTATTTAGGTAAACGTTTCTGTAAAGGCATCTGACCACCCTCGAAACCTGGACGAACACTACCGCCAGAACGAGACTTTTGACCTTTGTGACCACGGCCACAGGTCTTACCTAAACCACTACCAATACCGCGGCCAACACGTCTTGCGCGGTGACGTGCACCATCCGCAGACTTAATTGTATTTAATCGCATCAACTCGCTCATTATACTTCTTCCTCGACACTCACAAGGTAGTGCACTCGATTAATCATGCCGCGGTTTGACGGCGTATCATCAACGGTTACAACGTGATTAATACGACGCAGACCCAAACCCCGTAAACAGGATTTATGCGCTTTCAAACGGCCCGCACTACTGCGTAACTGTTTGACTGTGATGGTTTTTTCACTTGCCATGAGTCTAAACTCCGATCACTCACCAATTGCACTTCTGACTTAGTCAGATTATGCAGTAATTTCGCCAACTGTTTTTCCACGTTTTGCCGCAATATCATCGGGCGAACGCATATCAGTTAAACCTTTAATTGTTGCACGTACAACGTTAGCTGGGTTCGTTGAACCGTAACACTTAGCTAAAACGTTATGAACACCTGCAACTTCTAAAACAGCTCGCATTGCACCACCGGCAATAACACCAGTACCTTCAGATGCAGGCTGCATATAAACTTTTGAAGCGCCGTGATTTGCACGAACGGGATACTGCAAAGTGCCGTCAGTTAGTTGAACACTAACCATATTACGACGTGCAGATTCCATCGCTTTCTGAATCGCTATTGGCACTTCACGCGCCTTACCACGACCAAAACCGACTTTACCATTACCATCACCAACAACTGTTAGTGCTGTAAAGCCGAATACACGACCACCTTTAACTACTTTTGCAACACGGTTAACCTGAACCAGTTTTTCCTGCAGGCCTTCTTCGTTGTCTTTGTTTTGCTCGTTAAACGCCATACCGATACCCTAGAATTCCAGACCTGCTTCACGCGCGGCATCTGCCAACGCTTTTACTCGACCGTGGTATTTGTAACCACTACGATCAAAAGATACATCACTAACGCCCGCTGCTTTAGCGCGCTCAGCTATCATTGCACCAACAGCTTTCGCCGCATCAATGTTACCGGTGCTTCCGCTACGCAGTGATGCATCAAGCGTCGAGGCAGTAGCCAAGATTTGATCACCATTAGCAGAAATAATTTGCGCATAAATATGTCGAGGTGTGCGATTAACACTAAGACGATTAGCGCCTAGATCTCGCATTTTTACTCGACTACGACGTGCTCGTCGTATTCTGGCAATTTTTTTGTCACTCATCTCAAAACCTTTATCGTACGTGTTTCAATCTATCTGCATTGCCAGTTAACTAGAAACTAATTAACTGACCTCAAATTATTTCTTCTTAGCTTCTTTACGACGAACATGCTCATCGGCGTAACGAACACCCTTACCTTTATAAGGCTCTGGTGGTCTAAAGGCACGAATTTCAGCAGCCACTTGACCAACCGCTTGCTTATCAATACCTTTAATAACAATCTCTGTTTGGCTAGGCGTTTCAGCAACAATGCCTTCAGGTAAATCATAATCAACCGGATGTGAAAAACCGAGAGTTAAGTTCAACGTTTTACCTGTTGCCTTAGCACGATAACCAACACCGTTTAACTGAAGTTTTTTCTCAAAGCCTTCGTTAACACCCGTCACCATATTGCTGACTAATGAGCGAATCGTACCAGACATTGCACGTGATTCTTTGCTGCTATTACGCGCAGCGAAAGTAATGACACCATCACCAAGTTGAACTTCAACCAAATTATGCACAGCTAGCTCAAGTGAACCTTTGCCACCTTTAACTGCAAGTGCTTGACCGTCAAGCTTAACCTCAACACCCGATGGGAGTGAGACTGGATTATTTGCTACTCGAGACATATCAATTTACCTAAATATTTCTGACTGCTTTACGCTTAGTACCAGAATTCTTCTATTACGGGTAACGGCACATGCCGAATAACCCGCCAACACACCGAATTAAAATACGGTGCAAATAACCTCACCACCAACACCAGCACTACGTGCTTGCTTGTCAGTCATAACACCTTTACTTGTAGAAACAATAGAGATGCCTAAACCATTACGTATTTTTGGAAGTGAATCTGAACCTGAATATGAACGCAGACCCGGGCGACTTTTACGATGAATCTCTTCAATAACAGCGCGACCTTCATGGTATTTCAAGCCAATTGATAACTCAGCTTTACTTCCGTTCTCAGAAACATCAACAGTCGATACAAAGCCTTCTTGCTTAAGCACGTTCGCAATGGCTACTTTGGTTTTTGAAGACGGCATACTAACAACCGTTTTCTCAGCCATTTGAGCGTTACGAATTCGTGCCAACATATCGGCGATAGGATCTTGCATACTCATAATCATTCTCCAGCCTAAGCTACTTATTAAAGCAGTCGGGCCACAAACCAAATTTAACTAACTATTCTGTTTTAAACTACCAGCTTGCTTTAACAAGACCTGGTACAAATCCATTCATTGCGGCTTTACGCAATTTGTTACGGCAAAGTCCAAACTTACGGTAAACACCGTGTGGACGACCCGTAATTTGACAGCGACGACGCTGACGACTTGCACTTGCATTTCTTGGCTGCTTTTGAAGCGCCATTTGTGCATCCCAACGATCTTCATCGCTAGCGTTTTGATCAAGAATAATTGCTTTTAAAGCGGCACGCTTAGCTGCAAATTTTGCAACTGTTTTTGAGCGTTTCTCTTCTCGCTGTATCATTGATTGTTTAGCCATCAATCACTGCCTCTAAATCTTTTAAGATTCTACTTTTAAATTACTAAAAAAAACTTATGTACGAAATGGAAAATTAAAGGCTCTAAGTAGTGCGCGCCCTTGGTCATCCGTTTTCGCTGTCGTTGTGATAGCGATATCTAAACCGCGAATCGCATCAATTTTGTCATACTCAATCTCAGGGAAAATGATTTGCTCATTAACACCCATAGAGTAGTTACCACGACCATCAAATGATTTTGCATTCAAGCCACGAAAATCGCGAATACGTGGAATTGAAATAGCAATAAGACGATCTAAGAATTCGTACATGCGCTCACGACGCAATGTCACCTTACAACCAATCGGCCAATCTTCACGCACTTTAAAGCCCGCAATCGATTTGCGCGCACGGGTAATAACAACCTTTTGACCAGAAATCTGCTCAAGGTTAGCAACCGCATGCTCTAAAATTTTCTTGTCCCCTAACGCTTCACCAACACCCATGTTCAAGGTGATTTTAGTAATACGTGGAACTTCCATCACGTTGTCTAGACCCAACTCTTCTTTCAGTTTTGGGGCTAACTCGGTGTTGTATATTTCTTTTAATCTCGCCATTATCTGCGCCTAATATTTAGCTATTTAGCTAATACTCGAATGTAATCTGAATCAGTCAACAAGCTCGTTGTTGGATTTAAAAAATCGTACTTTTACGCCATCTTCTACGCGAATACCAACACGGTCAGCCTTATCGGTAGACGCGTTATATAACGCAACATTAGAAGACTGAATTGCTGCTTCTTGCTCAATGATTCCGCCAGCAACACCCGCCTGTGGATTAGGCTTAGTGTGCTTCTTAACCATATTGATGCCAGCAATCATTAAACGGCCATCATCCATAATACGCGTAACCTTACCGCGCTTACCTTTGTCTTTACCGGCAATGATAATGACTTCATCTTCACTTTTGATTTTGTTCATATCTCAATTTTCTTCGTATGCATTAACAACGTGCTAATTAAATTAAGGCAGCCTAACAATAACCGGCTTATAAAACTTCTGGCGCCAGAGAAACAATCTTCATAAATTTCTCATTACGCAATTCACGCGTTACTGGTCCAAAAATACGTGTACCAATAGGCGCTAAAGTAGTGTTCAACAACACCGCAGCGTTGTCATCAAAACGGATAATCGAACCATCCGGACGACGAACACCTTTCTTAGTTCTTACAACAACAGCATTCATCACCTGGCCTTTTTTGACCTTACCGCGAGGAATCGCTTCTTTAACGGTAACTTTGATGATATCGCCAACTCGAGCGTATCGACGATGAGAACCGCCCAAAACTTTAATACACATCACTCGACGCGCACCACTGTTATCAGCAACTTCCAAATAACTTTGCGTTTGAATCATTGTCTAGCTCCAAAACCTTCTATCGCTTGCGGTCAAATACAGCAAGACGACCTAAATAACGTATTTAATTAAACTTCAGCTGCTTTTTCTACGATCTCTTGCAGCATCCAAGTTTTAGTTTTTGACAAAGGACGCGACTCACTAATAGCCACTAAATCGCCTTCGTTACACTCATTCTTTTCGTCGTGCGCATGCAGTTTAGTAGAGCGGGTAATATATTTACCGTATAACGCGTGCTTAACACGACGCTCAACCATAACAGTGATGGTTTTATCCATTTTGTCACTGACAACTCGGCCAGTGATTTTGCGTACGCTTTTTTCTTGATCCGCCATTACTTACGCCTTCTTCGACTGTTCGTTCAATACTGTTTTAATACGTGCAATGGCACGCTGATTAGCTTGCAGCAAATGCGTCTGCTCTAGCTGACCAGTTGCTTTGCGGGTACGCAAACGAAACTGCTCTTCTAACAAACCATGCAGCTGTTCATTTAGCTGCTCAGCCGACTGCTCTCTCATTTCACTTGCTTTCATTACATTACCGTCCGCTTAACAAAAGTAGTTGGTAGTGGAAGCTTGGCCGCAGCCAATGCAAACGCTTCTCGCGCCAGCTCTTCAGTCACGCCTTCTACTTCATAAAGTACTTTTCCAGGCAGCACTTGCGCTACCCAGTATTCAACATTACCTTTACCCTTACCTTGACGTACTTCTAAAGGCTTTTGGGTAATAGGCTTATCAGGAAACACGCGTATCCAGATTTTACCGCCACGTTTAATATGACGAGTCATCGCGCGACGCGCTGCTTCAATTTGACGTGCGGTGATTCGACCACGGCCAGTCGACTTTAAGCCGAACTCACCAAAGCTAACCTTGCTGCCGCGATGTGCGAGACCACGGTTTCGGCCTTTCTGTACCTTGCGGAACTTTGTGCGTTTAGGTTGTAACATCAGTCTTAACTCTTAGTCCGTAATCTATTGGTTGCTGCCAGCTGATTGCTCAGGCTGTGCCAACGTATCTAATACTTCGCCTTTGAAAATCCAGACTTTAATGCCTAAAATTCCGTAGGTAGTTAATGCTTCATAAGCTGCATAGTCGATATCTGCGCGCAAAGTATGAAGTGGAACACGACCTTCTCGGTACCACTCACTTCGTGCGATTTCAGCGCCGCCTAAACGACCACCAACTTGAACTTTAATGCCTTCAGCTCCAGCACGCATTGCATTTTGAACAACACGCTTCATGGCACGACGAAACATAACGCGTCGCTCTAACTGACCAGCAATATTTTGCGCAACAAGTTTCGCATCCAAATCAGGCTTGCGAATCTCTTCAATATTAATGTGTACAGGAACATTCAGCTCTGCAGACAATTCTTTACGCAACTTATCAACGTCTTCGCCTTTTTTACCGATAACAATACCGGGGCGAGCCGTATGAATAGTAACTCGTGCTGTTTGTGCAGGGCGCTCTATAACAACCTTGCTAACTGAAGCGCTTTTCAGCTTCTCTTCAATCAAATCACGAATCTTGAGATCGCCAATTAAGCGCTCTGCGTAATTCTTGCTTTCTGCATACCAAACAGATGAATGCTGTTTAGTGATTCCCAATCGAATGCCTGTTGGGTGGACTTTTTGACCCATATTGGTCTCTCCAAACTCGCTGTATTAATCAGCCACGTTAATTGTTATATGACAAGAACGTTTTAAAATACGATCTGCTCGACCCTTGGCACGCGGCTTAAGACGCTTCAATGTTCGACCTTCGTTTACAAAAATACTTGATACTTTCAACTCGTCAACGTCTGCGCCTTCGTTATGCTCAGCATTGGCAATAGCCGAATTAAGTAACTTGAGCACAAGATCAGCAGCTTTCTTATTGCTGAACGTTAAAATATCCAGAGCATGTTCGGCGCTTTTGCCACGGATTTGATCCGCAATCAATCGGGCTTTTTGAGCCGATATAGTCGCACCTGATAATTTTGCTGAAACTTCCATCAATCTAACCTCTAGCTTTCAAGCTTAACGCTTGGCTTTTTTGTCTGCTACATGCCCACGATAAGTACGTGTGGGAGAAAATTCGCCGAGCTTATGCCCAACCATATCTTCAGTAATAAATACCGGCACGTGTTGACGACCGTTATGAACTGCAATCGTCAAGCCAACCATATCCGGAGAAACCATTGAACGACGAGACCACGTTTTGATCGGTCGCTTCTCGTTCTTCTCGTTGGCTATCTCAATCTTCTTCATTAGATGAAGATCGATAAATGGACCTTTTTTCAGTGAACGTGGCACGCTTCTTTCCTCTTAACGCTTACTTAGCTTTGCGACGACGGATGATTAAATCATTCGTGCGCTTGTTTTTACGGGTTTTGAATCCCTTAGTTGGCATTCCCCAAGGAGACACTGGATGACGACCACCTGATGTCTTACCTTCACCACCACCATGCGGGTGATCAACTGGGTTCATAGCAACACCACGAACCGTTGGACGAATACCACGCCAGCGTGAAGCACCAGCCTTACCCAACGAGCGAAGATTGTGCTCGCTGTTAGAGACTTCACCTAATGTCGCACGACATTCAGATAATACTTTACGCATCTCACCCGAACGTAAACGCAATGAAACATACGCGCCGTCACGAGCAATTAACTGACAACTTCCGCCAGCACTTCGAACCATTTGCGCACCCTTACCAGGCTTAAGCTCTACACAGTGAATCAAACTACCCACTGGCATATTTCTTAAAGGCAATGTATTGCCTGGTTTAATTGGCGCTGCTTCACCAGAGATAACTTGATCTCCAGCTTTAACACCCTTAGGTGCAATAATGTATGAGCGTGAACCATCGGCGTATAACACTAATGCTAAGTGAGCCGTACGGTTTGGATCATATTCCAAACGCTCAACTGTTGCCGGAATACCATCTTTGTTGCGTTTAAAATCAACAATACGATAGTGCTGCTTATGGCCGCCACCGCGATGACGCGTAGTGATACGACCGGCATTATTACGACCACCAGTTTTACTTTTTTTAGCCAACAGAGGCTTATAAGGAGCCCCTTTATGTAAATCGGGGTTAACCACTCTAACTACAAAGCGGCGACCCGGTGATGTTGGCTTACTCTTAACGATTGGCATTTTTGCTAATCTCCAAAATCTACTTCTATGCGTTTAACTAAATTATTCGGCTAACGCAAAATCAATATCATGGCCTTCGGCCAAACGAACATAAGCTTTCTTAATGCCAGGACGACGGTTCTCGCCATGACGATTACGCTTAAGCTTACCTTTCAAGTTGCTTACTTGAACCGCTTCTACTTTCACTTTAAACAAAAGCTCAACAGCACGCTTAATTTCAAGCTTAGTTGCAGTTGGGATTACACGAAACACAACAGCGTTTGATGCATCACCCGCTAAAGCGGCTTTTTCCGATATATGAGGAGCAACCAGAACCTTTAAAATTCGCTCTTGATTCATCCTAACACCTCATCAAATTTCTTCAGCGCTTCAACTGTAATGATAACTTTCTCAGAAGCCACAAGGCTTACTGGGTCACAGCCGCTTACATCTAACACTTCAACTTTGTGTAGATTTCGCGATGACAAATACAAGTTAGCATTTACATCTTCAGTCACAATCAACGCATTCGTTAAATCAAACTCGGCCAACTTAGCGACTAACAACTTAGTCTTAGGCTCTGCAAGAGTAAACTCTTCAACAACGATTAAACGCTCTTGACGCGCTAGCTCAGACAAAATGGTACGCATTGCTGCGCGGTACATTTTGCGGTTAACTTTATGCGAATGATCTTGTGGACGCGCAGCAAAAGTAACACCACCGGAGCGCCAAATAGGGCTTCGGATAGTACCGGCACGTGCTCGGCCAGTACCTTTTTGACGCCAAGGCTTAGCCCCACCGCCGCTCACATCAGAGCGTGTTTTTTGAGCTCGTGTACCCTGGCGAGCGCCCGCTAAATAAGCGACCACAACCTGGTGAACAAGATCTTCGTTATATTCTCTGCCAAATGTAGTATCAGATACTTCTACCGTACCCGCGCTGACATTTCCTGGCGCAGCAAGTGCTAACTGCATAGTTTACATCCCCCTCGGAGTACCGGTTTAATTATTGGCCTTGACGGCTAGCTTAATAAAAACATCACCGCCCGGCGCACCCGGGATAGCACCCTTGACTAGAATCATGTTGCGTGCAGCATCAACTCTAACCACTTCTAAATTCTGTACAGTTACTTGCTCTGCACCCATATGACCGGACATTTTCTTGCCCTTAAATACACGTCCTGGTGTTTGGCACTGACCAATCGAACCGTTTGAACGGTGAGAGATCGAGTTACCGTGAGTAGCATCTTGCATGCTGAAATTCCAGCGCTTAATACCACCTTGAAAACCTTTACCTTTTGATTGACCTGTAACATCTATCATTTGGCCAGCTTCAAAAGTATCGACAGTAATTTCACCGCCAATTTTTAATGCTTCATCTGCTTTCTCAAGACGCAATTCCCAAAGGCCACGACCAGCTCCGGTCTCGGCTTTAGCAAAATGCCCTGCGGCAGCTTTAGTTACACGGGAAGCGCGACGAGTACCCGAGGTTACCTGAACAGCATCATAGCCATCAGTCTCGATCGTCTTAACTTGAGTAATACGGTTTGGTTCGACTTCAACAACACTCACAGGAATGGAAGCTCCATCCTCTGTAAATATGCGAGTCATGCCGCTCTTGCGACCTACTAGACCAATTGTCATTTCTATAAAACCTCTCAGTGTACGGGGCTGGTTACCCGCTATGGCCGCCTTCGACTCTCTTAGAACCGTCGTTACGACCAGCTAAAACAGAATACGAGCGTTACACATCAGTTCGTTTTAGTTGGTAAGGCTACCGCCTAAAACGATTTCTTCTCGACTCGCTTGCGCGATTAGCCGAGGCTAATTTGAACTTCTACACCAGCCGCTAGATCTAACTTCATCAAAGCATCGACTGTTTTTTCTGTTGGCTCAACAATATCCATCATGCGTTTATGTGTACGAATCTCGTACTGATCACGCGCATCTTTATTAACATGCGGCGATACTAAAACTGTAAAACGCTCTTTGCGAGTAGGAAGGGGGATAGGACCGCGGACTTGAGCACCTGTACGGCGCGCAGTTTCTACGATTTCTGCAGCAGACAGATCGATCAGTTTATGATCGAACGCTTTCAATCGAATTCGAATTCGTTGATTTTGAACCACTTTATAACCTCACTAAGCAAAGAACCAGTTCTTTGTTTTTTTAAAAAGAACCGTAATTGTCGCGTCATTTACTGACACTTACTCATTTAACATTTATTTCACTGTCAAAAAGAGAGCGCGCATTCTAATGGCGAGACGAGGGAGTGTCAAACTATATTTAGGATAAACATCAGCGGTTTAAGCGAATTATTGACGTTAAATGTCAATTAGCCTTTCTCTTTAATGTGCTCGGGCCTTACGCCCCCTAAGCTGCAGTCAATATTTTAAAATATATAAACATATATAGAAGAAAGAGCATTATTATTTTAATGACTGCATTTATTGGACAGCAACAGAGTCTTAAGCCATTTCGACATCAAACTACTTGTCGATATCAAACTACTTTGACAAGTTAAAAAAGTCTTCCACAGCCTCACGATCTTTCATGGCATCCTCATAGCCACACTTTATTAACTCACGACAAAACGCCGCTTCAAACATAAGATAACTGGCTAAACTCCCGCCCCCGCCTTTAGTATTGGCCCCCATCGCCTTCAACACTCGGCGCAAACCAAAAGGCAAATCAGCTATATGTTCTGACGCCAACTCATCCAAATCAATAGAAGGACGAATAACCAGCATATCAACCGGCTTTAATGTGTCTGACTCAAAATGCGGCGCTTCATTGGCGAGAATACCTAAAGCCTCGTTAACTCGGACTAAATTGTCTACATCATTTTCCAAGGTATCAATAAAAGCCGAGTTAAATATATGGCCTACTGTCTGGGCCAGCGATGGCGGATGATCACGACGCGCTGCTATACGACTCTTACTATGACCACGCACACCCACCACAAGAATACGCTCAGCACCCAGCTTTAAAGCTGAGCTTAAAGGTGCCAACTGACGCAATGAACCATCACCAAAATACTGTCTACCCACTTTTTCAGCCGGAAACACCCCAGGAATAGCCGTCGAGGCCAACAAATGCTCAACCGCTAAGCGCGAAGGCACACCTATGCGCTTATTACGACGCCAGCAATTCAGAGATTCATTTCCCTGAAAAAAGCTTACCGAGTTACCCGTTGCATAGCTGGTTGCCGTTACAGCAACCGCATCAAGCAAACCGGCATCAATACGCTTTTGGATATTATCGAAACGAATGGTATGTGACAAAAGGTCACGCAGCGGGGCATTATCAAGCAATGCCATAGATCGGTCTTGAGCATAACGACGACTCAGCAGCGATAAACCCAACCTCCCAGCATTGATCATTAAGTCTATGCCACGCGCCTTCACCACACGATTAACATGCAGATTAGTCCAAATTTTCTCTACCTTTTTAACACCCAGCCGAAAATTATTCGCCGATGAAGCGAGCGCCACCGCATTGAGCGCACCCGCAGAGGTGCCACTAATAATAGTAAAGGGATTCACCGCATGCTTGGGGTGCAAATCGGCAACCGCTTTTAAAACGCCAACCTGATAAGCGCCACGCGCGCCGCCACCTGAGAGTACAAGACCTGTTTTCATCCTCTTAGTTTAGCCAATTCGCAGCATTCAGCTAGCCTCCAACATTAAAAAACCAAAAGATTTCAACTAATTACACTCTCGAACCGTATTTGCCTCGCCATGACCAAGCAAACACATATAGCTCAACAGCTAAACCTCAAACAATTCTGAATCCAGCCAATCAGCCATTTAAGAAAAAAATAAGTACCAACTAACCTCTTGTAATGCATAGCTGTCACTTTCCTTATTAAGATCACATCCACTAATTCTTTCTGTTAGGCCATAAACCAGCCCTATAAAGCACCACAAATGAACGAGGACGGGCCTTAAAAGCCAAGATCAGCGACTTTTAAGATTTTCTTCCCATAAAACCTTAAAATTCGCGTTTTTTTTGCGCTCAGATCCTGTATGCTGCGCTCCATTTTTATCATGACAGAACTGAGTTGAGACAATGACTGAATTAGCGCAATACAGAAATATTGGAATATTCGCCCACGTAGATGCGGGCAAAACCACCACTACCGAGCGAATTCTTAAGCTAACCGGTAAAATCCATAAAACCGGCGAAGTGCACGATGGCGCGGCGACCACTGACTTTATGGAACAGGAGCAAGAACGCGGAATTACTATCCAGTCAGCGGCGACTACCTGTTTCTGGAAAGATCACCGCTTTAACATCATCGATACACCGGGTCACGTTGACTTCACAGTTGAAGTTTACCGCTCATTAAAAGTATTAGATGGTGGTGTTGGTGTATTTTGTGGTTCAGGCGGTGTTGAGCCTCAGTCAGAAACTAACTGGCGCTACGCTAATGAATCTGAAGTAGCTCGAATCATCTTTGTTAACAAACTTGATCGTATGGGTGCTGACTTCTTGCGCGTTGTTGATCAAGTAGAAAACGTACTTGCCGCTAACCCATTGGTAATGACCTTACCGATTGGTCGCGAAGACGAATTCAAAGGCCTTGTCGATCTTCTTTCTCGCACAGCTTATGTTTGGGATGACTCAGGCTTACCTGAAAATTTTGAGATTGTTGATATTCCAGCCGACATGGTTGATGACGTTGAAATGTATCGTGAAAAAATGATCGAGACTGCTGTTGAGCAAGACGATGATTTAATGATGGCTTATATGGAAGGTGAAGAGCCAGCCATTGACGACATTAAAAAATGTATTCGCAAAGGTACTATCGCTCTCGACTTTTTCCCCACTTACTGTGGTTCAGCGTTTAAAAACAAAGGTGTTCAATTAATTCTAGATGCCGTTGTTGATTACCTACCTTGTCCTACAGAAGTTAAGCCTCAGCCGTTGACTGATGAAGAAGGTGAAGAGACCGGTGAAGTTGCTAATGTAACTACCGAAGAGCCATTAAAAGCGCTTGCGTTTAAAATTATGGACGATCGCTTTGGCGCATTGACCTTTGTCCGCGTTTATTCGGGTGTACTCAACAAGGGTGACACCATCCTTAACTCATACACGGGTAAAACTGAGCGTGTCGGCCGAATGGTTGAGATGCATGCTGATGACCGTAATGAAATTGATCGCGCACAAGCGGGCGACATCATTGCCATCGTAGGCATGAAAAATGTTCAGACCGGTCACACGCTTTGTGATCCTAAGCACGCTGTAACACTTGAGCCAATGATCTTCCCAGAACCGGTTATTTCTATTTCGGTTAAGCCGAAAGACAAAGGCGGTTCTGAAAAAATGGGTATTGCGATTGGTAAAATGGTTGCAGAAGATCCATCGTTCCGCGTTGAGACTGACGAAGATTCAGGTGAAACCATCCTTAAAGGCATGGGCGAATTACACCTTGATATCAAAGTCGACATTCTTAACCGCACATACGGTGTTGATTTAGAAGTAGGTGAACCTCAGGTTGCTTACCGCGAAACCATCACACAAGAAATTGATGATTCTTACACGCACAAGAAACAATCGGGTGGTTCAGGTCAATTTGGTAAGATCGATTACCGCATTAAACCTGGCGAAGTCGGCACTGGCTTTATCTTCAAATCAAGTGTTGTTGGCGGTAACGTACCTAAGGAATTCTTCCCTGCGGTAGAGAAAGGCTTTAAAGGCATGATGGCAGAAGGCCCATTGGCTGCCTTCCCAGTACTTGACGTTGAGATTGAGCTTTACGATGGTGGCTTCCACGCAGTGGATTCATCAGCGGTAGCGTTTGAGATTGCAGCAAAAGGTGCATTCCGACAGTCAATGCCTAAAGCAGGCCCACAATTGATTGAGCCAATCATGAACGTTGACGTGTTCACACCAGATGATCACGTAGGTGATGTTATCGGTGACTTAAACCGTCGTCGCGGTATGATCAAAGATCAAATGGCTGGCACTACAGGCGTTCGTGTTAAAGCGGACGTTCCACTGTCAGAGATGTTTGGTTACATTGGTAGCTTGCGTACAATGACATCGGGTCGTGGTCAATTCTCTATGGAATTCTCACATTACAACCCATGCCCTAACTCAGTAGCTGATGATGTTATTGCAGCAGAGAAAGAGCGTAAAGCAGCGAAGTAATTTGTAAGTTAAAAGCTGTTTATATAAGAGCCCGGTGATGAAAATCATCGGGTTTTTTATTGCTTGCTTGTTTATAGTGAGCAAATTTTTAAAGATGAGCTAAGTAGAAGCTTTATCCGATCTTAGAATAAAACATACTTGACAATAGTATCACTATTGATACTATACGATTTATGACTAACGTCACGGATATCATCAAGCACATGGAGAGAAACCCGAAGAACATTCGGTTTAATGATTTATGCAAAGTCTGTACTGAATACTTTGGCGAGCCCCGGTAGTCTGGCTCAAGCCATAAAGTTTTCAAAACACCCTGGCATGGCGACCCGCGGGTTAATATTCAAAACTTTAAAGGCAAGGCTAAACCCTACCAAGTAAAACAAGTATTACAGGCCATTATTCGTCTGGAGAAAAATCATGACTAAATCATACGATCGCTACACCTATCGCTTAACCTGGTCTGAAGAAGATCAAATGCATATTGGCCTATGTGCCGAATTCCCAAGCTTAAGCTGGCTTGATACCAGCCCTGAAAAAGCATTGTCAGGTATTCGAGAATTAGTGAAAGGCTGCCTAAAAGATATGAAAAAGAATAAAGAGCAAGCGCCAGAGCCGATAGCCATTAAAAAATACAGTGGTAAATTTATGGTGCGAATTGCGCCTGAGGCGCATCGAATGCTAACGATTCAAGCTGCCGAGTCAGGCATCAGTTTGAATCGTTTAATATCAAGTAAATTAAACTAGACCAAACACTCACTAAACAATCAAAACCTTCTCGCCAGAAAACTCAACCGTATCACCAACAACAATCTGCTTGCGCTTTTGCGTTTCAACCGCATCATTCACCATTACCAGACCATCAGCAATAACCGTCTTAGCTTCACCACCACTGCTCACGAACCCCTCAAATTTCAGGATTTTATAAAGCGCAACCGGCGCCTTATCAATTTTAACTTCTCTCATAAAGCTTTCCTTTTTTATAAAGCATAATTATACAGGCGGAAAGAGATAAGTACGCTAAGCATTATCGGCATTGTTGAATGCCGTTTGCTTCAATATCAATACCAATACCAAACGGCACTCATCCTTGAGTTATGAATATTTAAACGACTAAATTGATATAAGGCGCCAATCAAAACTTCCCTTCCACTCCGCTGTCTACAAGCTTCTAGCTCAACCATAAACAAACATAAAAGAAACCCGCAGAGAGATCACCATGCAAACCATTGATTTGGGGTCCAAATTTTTATTTTGCTACCTACAGAACGGCGTCATTACCATTAAGCTCAATCGCCCGGAACGTCGCAACGCCTGCACCATTGAAATGGCCAACGGCATTAAACGCGCCGCTTTAATCGCCGAGCAAGACAAGACTATTGATGTATTACTGATTACCGGCACAGAAGATAGCTTCTGTGTAGGTGGGGATATGACTAAGCACTATGAAATCCCTCGCCCTTACACCATCGAAGAGCTCGACGTATTAATCAACATGCCTTTTAATTATCTCGAGCGCTGCAACAAAATCGTAATAGCTGCCGTGAATGGTTTTTGTCATGCAGGCGGGCTGGATATGATTCTGTGTGCCGATATCACCATTGCATCTGACCGTGCAACCTTTCGTGCACCTGAACTATTAAGAGGCATTGCTGATGGCTGGCTGGGCGCTAGACTGCCTCAACGAGTGGGACTCGCGAAAGCTAAGCATATGATATTTACCGCTGCGACGATTAATGCCATAAAAGCAGAATCGATAGGATTAATATCAGAAGTGGTACCTCATGAACAACTAATGGCAGAGGCTTATACTATTGCTGAAAAAATAAAACACACCGGGCCGCAAGCCCGAGGCATGTTAAAGAAGCAAATTAATGCGCAACTACCGGCTTTTGATTTGGAAATATTTCAGCGCTCTACACAATCGGAGGAAGCTAAGGAAGGTATCGATGCGTTTATTAATAAACGTGAGCCCATTTGGCCACGTTGAATTCGATTAATAATTTATAAAGAGTGCTAACGAAAAAAATTGAAACGCGCCAAAGGATCTTAGCGCGCATTATGACTACTTAGTGATTTTGTTATAAACAAACAGCAGAATAAAAGCGCCTATTGTTGCGGTAACAATACTGCCAATGTTTAAGCCATCAGCACTGCCGAAGCCTAAGAATGAGCCTATAAAGCCACCCACAAAAGCCCCAGCGATACCTAGCACCATAGTCATAAACCAACCGCTACCATCGTTACCTGGCATTAGCCATTTAGCTAATGCGCCGGCAAGTAAGCCTAGAATAACCCAAGATAATATACCCATAACCTTCACCTTTAATGTTGCATTAAGAGTTAACACTTTAGTTTTTTTATCGAACGTCATTGTGGACGTTAACAAATTTAACGGGGGACGACACTTTAAATAATGTAAAAGTATGAGGGAGGGGATATATTTGGGGTTGAGTGAAGGGTTATATTTTAGGTTTTTTTTAGAGTTTTAAGGTCAAGAGCGTCGGGGGTGGCCCGACATGCCAGTCACTTTTCTTTGCTTGTGCAAAGAAAAGTAACCAAAAGAAAGCACACAATC
>ENA-OQVM01001687-OQVM01001687.1-marine-metagenome-genome-assembly--contig:-NODE-1687-length-28315-cov-17.819144_pt1 | contig 28315 bp, 20 predicted proteins | sample MGYA00237776_ERZ505498 | MGnify/ENA primary metagenome ERZ505498 (study PRJEB26159, sample SAMN06265151) | marine metagenome | isolation source: Helgoland LTER site | place: Germany:Helgoland, sampling...
TGGGAGGTGTGTAGAACCAAAATAGAAATATCTCGACTCAGGGGAGTTAGAATTCTTAAAATGCTAACCCTGGTCACAATTTCGTTAGAAAGGCTTCCAACATGAACTCTAGGCCTAGATCTTCCAATTCACATGGGCGTATTCTTCAAGCGAATGGAAATCAAGTGAACCCTGGGTCATTTTCAACAAATGTGTAAGAAGACCAAGATAAGGAAAAAGGTGACGCTTTACAAACAAAGGAGACTATGGTTATACCCCTCACGGATCAACTATTCTAAAACATGAGCTGGGCCCAAAGTTTTGATTTCGTAAATCAACAGGACATTCAAAGAGAGATTCTCGGACTGGTTCCCGTCAAGAGCAACTTGATATGGAGATACTTCTTATCGCTTTTGAAGAAAAGATCCAATATCAAATAAACCAAAAAGCCCATCGTTAAGCACTCCTAGCCCACAGGCAATTTCAACACCATCCTCAATTAATACGGCCATGAGTGTTTTATCTTGAATACGCGTCAGCATCTCTAAATGTAGCTTTTGTGAGACCGCATCTAACCCGCTAATATCGCTATAGGATGCAATCCAATCAGCACTGTTTTTAATAGCTAACTCGCAATCTGTGAAGTCACTGCTATCTAGCTTTCGATATAAAACTAAAGAGCGATCTTTGGCTTGATAGCCATTTCCCTCAAGATATTTATCGAGGTTTCCGCAATCGACAAATGAAGGGATTCTGAAGATACTGGGCAGTGACTGATCAAAAAAATACTCTTCGCATCGATTCACTAACCCTTTGAGGTCAGGTGTTAGAGGTCTGATAGCATTGGCCGAATTAGCCCTTTTAGTGAATCCATTTGATGAACGCAAGACAACACCATCAAACTCTCGCTGATCTGAAGCAGGCCAGGCTCGAAATCCAGCATATTCGATATCTGTATAAATCAATTCACTCACCTGAACTCTCAACCTTTAATTTAGAAGATGTCTGACAGACCTCTACCTCAGTAAATATATCTTCAACCGATTTATCCGATAACTCTCCGTTATAGGCAGCCTCAACTCTCGGCTTCAAAAAAACTTCCAAGTCAGATAGTGCGGATATTTCAGGAATTTTCATCGTGTAACTCAACAAATGGCTAGCAACTCTTATAGGCTAGTATCGCGACTGGGATATATCAATTTATTGTCGGCATTTAGGCGCACATCATTAAAACATCTCTCTATGAGGTCGAAATAACAGGCAAAAAAAACCCCGCTCTTGCGGGGTCTTTGTTGTATTGTTCTCTCAATCTGGAGCATTACATATAGGCGTTAGTCGTATCAGTATGATCAGTCACATCCCTAACCCCTTTCAGCTCAGGAATCTTTTCCATCAACGTTTTCTCAACGCCCTCTTTAAGCGTCAGCGATACCGCCGAACAACCTTGGCAGCCCCCGCCAAATTCCAACACCGCAATTCCTTCGGCCATCTCTGAAAGTGACACTACGCCACCGTGAGAAGCTAGGCCTGGATTGATATCGTTATACAGCAGATAGTTAATCTTATCTTCGATGGGGCTATCGTCGGTGACATTGGGTAGTCTTGAGTTGGGGGCTCTAATGGTTAGCTGGCCACCAAACTTATCTTCGGCAAAATCGACCTTGGCTTCGTCCAAAAAAGGAATGCTGCGCTGCTCAAAGTAGGCGTTAAAGGCCTCGTATTCCACCACCAGGTCTTCTTCGTTGTGCTCGCCGGGGCGGCTGTAGGCTATGCAGGTCTCTGCTTTGGGGGTTCCCGGGTCGCTGACAAACATGCGCACGCCTATGCCTTCGCAGTTTTGTTTTTCCAGCAGACCGGCTAGATAGCCCTGGGCAGATTCTGTGATGGTGACATTAAGCATAGCGGGTTCCTGAACCTTAATTATCTGTAAGAGAGATCCTGAGACGAGCTCAGGATGACTGGCAACTAATGATGGTAGTATTTTACGTTATTCGGGGTTATAGGCAAAAGCTTCTTTTGTTTTTAAAGGTCGCTTTTTAAAATAAATTTGGTATGATGCTCATCCATCAAAATATTTTGATACAGAAGACAAATTAAGGCGTACACAAGCATTATGGTTGATAAAATTACACATGCGGCCCAGCAGCGTATTCTGGTTTTAGATGGCGCCATGGGTACTATGATCCAGCGTCATACCCTGGAGGAAGCCCATTTCCGTGGTGAGCGATTTGCTGACTGGCATACAGACCTAAAGGGCAACAATGACCTGCTGAGCCTGACTCAGCCGGATATTATCTGCGATATCCACCGCGCCTACCTTGAGGCGGGTGCTGATATTATTGAGACCAATACCTTTAACTCCACCCAGGTGTCCCAGGCGGATTACCAGATGGAGTCTATCGCCCGGGAAATTAATGTCGCCTCCGCCAAACTGGCTCGCGCGGCTGCCGATGAGTTCTCAACCCCAGAGCGCCCGCGCTTTGTCGCCGGTATTCTGGGGCCCACCAGCCGCACTGCTTCCCTTTCGCCGGATGTGAATGACCCGGGCGCGCGCAATGTCACCTTTGATGAGCTGGTGGACAACTACACCGAATCAACCCATGCCCTGATTGAAGGCGGTGTGGATTTGATTATGGTGGAGACTATTTTTGATACATTAAATGCCAAGGCGGCACTATTTGCGGTGCAGCTGGTGTTTGAAGAGCTGGGCTCTGAGCTACCTATTATGATCAGTGGCACTATTACCGATGCCAGTGGTCGCACGCTGTCGGGTCAGACGCCTGAGGCATTTTGGAACTCGGTACGCCACAGCAAGCCGGTCAGCATTGGTCTGAACTGTGCCCTGGGGCCCAAAGAGCTGCGCCCTCACCTGCTGGAAATCTCTAATGTGGCCAACACCATGGTCAGTGCCCACCCTAATGCCGGGCTGCCCAATGAGTTTGGTGGCTATGATCTGGATGCGGCCAATATGGCCGACACAGTGGCGGAGTTTGCCAGTGCTGGGCTGCTAAATATTGTTGGCGGCTGCTGTGGCACTACACCCGAGCATATTCGCGCTATTGCCGATGCGTTGGCGACTATTGCGCCCCGTCAGGTGCCAGAGATTGCACCGGCCTGCCGTCTATCTGGCCTTGAGCCCTTTACCATTAAAGAAGATTCGCTGTTTATCAATGTGGGCGAGCGCTGCAATGTCACCGGCTCGGCAGTGTTTAAGCGATTAATTCTTGAAGAAAACTACGATGCTGCTCTGGAGGTTGCCCGCCAGCAGGTGATTAATGGCGCGCAGATTATCGATGTGAATATGGACGAAGGCATGCTTGAGTCATTGCCTGCCATGGTTAAGTTTTTAAATCTGATCGCCAGCGAACCGGATATTTCCCGGGTGCCGATTATGGTCGACTCCTCAAAATGGGAGGTGATTGAAGCGGGTCTTAAGTGCATTCAGGGCAAGTCGGTGGTTAACAGTATTAGCCTTAAAGAAGGCGAAGCCGAGTTTATTGAAAAGGCCAGCCTGTGCAAAAAGCATGGCGCGGCGATTGTGGTGATGGCCTTTGATGAAGACGGCCAGGCGGATAATATTGAGCGCCGCAAGCAGATCTCCCAGCGCAGCTACGATATTTTGGTCAATCAGGTTGGCTTCCCTGCTGAGGATATTATTTTTGACCCCAATGTATTTGCGGTGGCCACGGGCATTGAAGAGCACAATCGCTATGGTCTCGACTTTATTGAGGCCTGCAGCTGGATTAAAACCAACCTGCCCCATGCGCTGATCAGTGGCGGTATCTCTAATGTGTCGTTCTCGTTCCGGGGTAATAATCCGGTGCGCGAGGCGATTCACTCGGTGTTTCTCTACCATGCCATTCGCGAAGGCCTGACCATGGGCATCGTTAATGCCGGCCAGTTGGCAGTGTATGACGAGCTGCCGGAAGAGCTGCGCCAGGTGGTAGAAGATGTGGTGTTATTCCGCACGCCCGAGGGCACAGAAAATCTGCTGGCCATTGCCGATAAATACCGCGGTGATGGCTCGACTCAGGCCAAGACTGAAGACTTAAGCTGGCGTGAGGGCAATGTAAACCGCCGTCTTGAGCATGCGCTGGTTAAAGGTATTACTGCCTTTATCGAAGAAGACACCGAAGAAGCCCGCCAGCAGGCCGACCGCCCCTTGCATGTGATTGAAGGTGCATTGATGGACGGCATGAATATTGTTGGCGATCTATTTGGCTCGGGCAAAATGTTTCTGCCTCAGGTGGTGAAATCTGCCCGGGTTATGAAACAGGCAGTGGCCTATTTGCAGCCCTTTATTGAAGATGAAAAAGATGAGGCCGCCAGCACCAATGGCAAAATCCTGATGGCCACGGTTAAGGGCGATGTCCATGATATTGGCAAAAATATTGTCGGCGTGGTGCTGCAGTGCAATAACTACGAGGTGATTGACCTGGGCGTGATGGTGCCTGCGCAAAAGATTTTGGATGCTGCCATAGAGAACAATGTGGATATTATTGGTCTGTCTGGCCTGATTACTCCCTCTCTGGATGAGATGGTGACTCTGGGCAAGGAGATGCAGCGCCAGGGCTTTACCGTGCCCCTAATGATTGGCGGTGCCACCACCTCCAAGGCCCATACTGCAGTTAAAATTGCCCCGGGCTATACGAATAATCAGGCCATCTATGTGTCTGATGCCTCTCGTGCTGTGGGTGTGGCCAGCAAGCTAATCAGCAAAGAGAGCCGCGATGGGTTTATCGCCGAGATACAGCAGGACTACGATGCAGTGCGGCTGCGCACGGCCAATAGAACCCCGCGGGGAACGCTGTTTGCCTATTCTGATGCGGTTAAACAAAAGCCACAGCTTAACTGGCGCGACTATCAGCCGGAGATTCCCAATACTCTGGGCGTGACCGTGCTGGATGATTACCCATTGGAAACTCTGGTGCCCTATATTGACTGGACGCCATTCTTTATTACCTGGGATCTGGTGGGCAAGTACCCGAAGATTCTTAATGATGAGGTGGTGGGCGAAGCGGCGCAGAATCTATTTGATGATGCCCAAAAGCTGCTCAAGGATATTATTGATAATAAGCGTCTTACTGCCCGCGCGGTGTTTGGCCTGTGGCCCGCCAATACGGTTAACCATGATGATATTGAAGTCTATGCAGAGGACGGCTCTACCGCCGCCACATTGCACCAGATTCGTCAGCAGATTCAAAAGCCCGGCGCCAGTGAAGAGCTGGCCTCGCTGGCCGACTTTGTGGCCCCCAAAGAGTTTGGTACCAGTGATTATATTGGCGCCTTTGCGGTCACCACTGGTATAGGTGCTGATAAGCTGGCTGACGCCTACGAAGCTAAGCACGATGACTACAACTCTATTATGGTCAAGGCCCTGGCAGACCGTTTGGCCGAGGCCTTTGCCGAGCATCTGCACCATCGTGTGCGCCGCGAGTACTGGGGCTATGCCGCCGACGAGGCGCTGGATAATGAGGCGCTGATTAAAGAGAAGTACCGCGGTATTCGCCCGGCGCCCGGCTACCCGGCCTGCCCGGATCACACCGAGAAAGGCACGCTGTTTAAGTTGCTGGATGTGGAAAACCATATTGGCCTTGAGCTGACCGATAGCTATGCCATGAGCCCGGCTGCAGCGGTGAGTGGCTGGTACTTTGGTCACCCGGATGCCAGGTATTTTAATACAGGTAAAATCGATAAGGATCAGGTAGAATCGTTGGCCCAACGCAAAGGGTTTTCACTACCTGATATGGAGCGTTGGCTGACCCCTATTCTTAACGATTGATCAATAGCGAGGGTTGATGAACGATAAAACCTCTGAACAGAAACCCGCAAAGCCTGGCCTGGGCTCGCTGGTAAAAAGTATTTTAGCTGCTGCTATTGGTGTGCAGACGGATAAGAACCGTGAGAAGGATTTTGCTCAGGGTAATCCGCTGGCGTTTATTGTTGGCGGCTTTGTTTTTACTGCGCTGTTTATTCTGACCATCGCCATGATAGTGGGATTTGTGACTCGGTAGCTGTTGGGTTGTGGCTGGGGGAGACCCTTCACTGCGTTGCAAAGTCCTCCGCACCCAGCTGAACTATTGTTTCTGCACCCTGTTGCAATGAAGCCAAATAAGCATTGTTACGCGTCAGAATCTGCGTGGCAAAAAATCTCGCTGTGGCTATCTTTTGAATGTAGTAACGATCATCAGCCCCGGCATCCAATTCTCGCTGCGCTGCAATGGCCAGCTTGGTCAGCAGCCAGAAGGATACTGAGTTGCCAAATAGCATCATATAGTTGTACGCCACAGCCGGTGACTGCTCTGCATGACCCAAAACATAGGCTAGTGCTGTGCGGCACTGTTCAAGAGCCATCTCCAGCGACTTAATTAGGCTAGCTATCTGCAGTGAATCAGTTTTGCAGTCACTGAGGGTGGCGGCCATCTCTGCCAATAGCTCATCGACTGCTTCACCACCGTCGCGCAAACATTTGCGACCAATAAAGTCGAGGGCCTGAATACCATTGGTACCCTCATAAATCGGCAAAATTCTGGCATCGCGCATATGCTGGGCAGCGCCGGTCTCTTCGATAAAGCCCATGCCGCCGTGCACCTGCACACCCAGCGAAGTGGACTCCATGGAAGATTCTGTACACCAACCTTTTACCAGCGGGGTTAGTAACTCAACGGCTCTGGCGCTTTTGGCGCGCACCTGCTCGTCGCTGTGGTGATGACTGCGGTCTTCGTTGGCGATAGCGTGAAACGATAAGGCACGGCCTGCTTCGGTTAGCGCGCGCATCTGCATTAGCATACGCTTTACATCTGGGTGATGAATAATGGGCGCCTTGCCTTCAATACCTGCAACCTTGCCCTGCACTCGTTCCGAGGCATAGGCAACAGCCTGCTGATAGGCGCGCTCGCCAATACCAATACCCTGGTGACCTACAGATAGCCGGGCATTGTTCATCATGCTGAACATGCACATCAGACCCTGATTTTCTGGCCCTACCAAGTAACCCACTGCCCCGCCCTGGTCACCAAACTGCAGGGTGCAGGTTGGGCTGCTGTGAATACCCAGTTTGTGCTCGACACCTACAGGTTTTACATCGTTGCGCTCGCCCGGGCTGCCGTCGGCATTAATTAGATATTTGGGTACCAGAAATAGCGAGATGCCCTGATTGCCCGCCGGGGCATCCGGGGTACGTGCCAGCACCAGGTGAATAATATTTTCTGCCAGGTCGTGGTCGCCCCAGGTGATATAAATTTTCTGGCCGCTAATTAAAAAGTGGTCGCCCTGGGGAACGGCTTTGGTTTTTACTGCCGATAGATCTGTACCCGCCTGAGGCTCGGTAAGGTTCATGGTGCCAGACCAGACACCGGAAATTAGATTGGACAGGTAAGTGTCTTTTTGATGGTCGGAGCCATACAGGTTTAATGCATGAATAACCCCACGGGTTAGCATGGGCAACAGGCTAAAGCCCATATTGGCGGACTGCAGCATCTCTTGCACAGCCACATCTACCACACCGGGAAAACCTGCGCCATCATATTTTGGGTTACCGCTGATACCACACCAGCCGGCCTCAACCATCTGCTGATAGGCGCCGCCCAGCATGGGGGCGGTAATGACCTGACCATCTTTTAGGTGAGCTGGCTGGGTGTCTGCTTCCCAGTTGCTGGGGGCCACTTCCTGCTCAAAAAATTTGGCGGCTTCGGGAATAATGGCCTCAACCATATCGCTACCCACATCCTGGTAGCCGGGCATTTGGCAGTGCTCTTCATAATTAACCAGCTCTTGAAATAGAAACGAGAACTCTTTTTGCGGCGCTTTATAAACAGACATTGGGTGTTTTCCTCAGGTTCAGTCGGTCATCAGAGACGACTCAGTGGTCGGCTTTGGTGGGCAGAATAATCCCCTGCAGCCAAGACTGTAAACCTATAACAATGACCAATTGGTCTATGGCCCCAGGGAAAGCCAGGGCCTTGACACAGCGTTGCTTTAGCTGGCCTGAGGGCCTGGATTATAGGATGGCCGGGTGACCGAGTAGGCCCAGTAGAAAAACACAAACTGGAAGGCCAGACGCACATAGAGCAGTGCTACTGGAATATCTGGAAACGCCTGTGGACTGATGGCCATATAGATATTGGCGGGATATACGGCCACTAATAAGGCCACTAAACCCCAGCCAGCAATTTTGCGCAGCTGGGGGATCAGGACGCAGACACCACCCAGAATTTCAAAAACGCCGCTGATATAGACCGCCTCTGCATGCAGGGGAAATGAGGGCGGCATAATATTGAGGTAGAAATCTGGGTTTACAAAATGGTCGACACCCACATTGATAAAAAACCCGGCCAGACCGAATAGAACAAGCTTTTTCCACCAGCCAGCTGGCAGTTGCATTGCATTAAAAAGGTTTGTGATAACTGCCATAGGTCTGAGCCCTGCTCTTATTTAAGGTTATTTTATTGGGGACTTTTTGATTAGAGCTGGTTTTACATCACGTCAACTGAGCCATGCTCTTGCAACAGCCTGACTGCTATGGCCCGCTGTTCTGCTGGCATATCCACATTGGCACAGAGGCCATTGTTCCAGCTTCTGTAGGCCTCTGGGTCTGCATTGCCCACGTTGGTAAAGGTTTCCCAGGCGATATAGCAGCGCTCTAAATCAGAGGGCTCAGAGCTGGAAGCCATTTTGTTCAGCAAGGAGTCTACGTTGTCTTGCTCGAGATCCATGCGCAGGGCATCGTCTTTATCCAGGCGCAGAAACTGGGGATTGGCGGTGGTGAACTTTTGCCACTGCAGTGGTTTCTCAATATCCGGTCTGGCGCTCTTGGCGAGGTTGCTCCAGGCGGTCATCACTGTGCTCTCCATTTGATCTCGGGCCTCGGTTTCCGGGTACACATAGGCCGAGATGGGGCCGTAGGTAAAGTTGCCAGTCACAAAGGCGATATCTGTGCCATGGGCAGCGCCAAACAGATTGGGAAAGTCGATTAGCATTGAGCTTTCTTGATGGTCCCAGTCGAACTGATAGGCATAGAGGTCTGTGTAGCCTGCGGACTCCATGGCCGCCAGTGGCTGGTCCACGCCTTTGATTTTCCAGGCATGGGATCTGGTGCGCACCCAGAGATCGTAGAGATCCTGGTCTTTTACGGTAACCCGGGGCGGCAGAAACTTGCTGAGAATATAGCTGGTGTCCATAAAGTAGCGGTGCAGTGCCAGCCACAGTGATACCTCGTCTTTGGTGGCACCGGCAATTACCGGAATATTTTTGGCATATTGCGGATTGGCCAGGGCTCCCAGTATGCCCTCTTCCGGGATTACCAGACCGTCGACAGTGGCCAGGGGCATGCTATCGAAGTCGAGATCACCGGTCTGATAGAGGCTCATAAACTCAATGGCGTCTATGCCTTTTAATACACTGCGCAACTGTTGAGGGCTGTATTCCGACTGGGGTCTGTCGACCAGTTTATTGGTGATTTGCCAGCTGCCCCGGGCAATCAGGCTATTGGCGCCATTTTTGTTATAGGCATCCCGGGCTGATACTTCCTGAGTGTAGCCTGACTGGGAAATGGCTTTGTGGAAAAGCCCCTGGGCCTGTGGCGAGGCCAGCAGGGCCAGTACATTGTGACCACCGGCGGACTCACCAAAGATGGTGACATTGCTTGGGTCACCGCCAAAGCGAGCGATATTTTGCTGTACCCATTTTAGGGATTCAATAATATCCAAAAGCCCAAAGTTGCTGGTTTTATCCAGCCCCTGCTGCAGGTCCTGAATGGCGGGGTGGGTAAACCAGCCCAGGGCACCCAGGCGATAGTTAACTGCCACCACCACCACATCTTTGCGGGCTACCAGTTTGTCATATTGGTAATAGTCTTTAAGGCCGGAGGTATTGCCGCCGCCGTGAATCCACAGCATGACTGGGTAGTTGCGACTGGCGAAGTCGGCCGGGGCCTTGATATCCAGATACAGGCAGTCTTCACTGCCGACCATACCTTCGCCGCTAACGCCGGCGTAACGACTGGCTTTTTGCACGCAGGAGGTGTCGTCGCGCTCGACGATAATCTGCTCTGGGGCCTGTAACTCGCGGGGGGCTCTCCAGCGCAAGTCGCCAACTGGCGGCTGGGCATAGGGAATATCAAACCAGGACACCACTGCGGACGGCGCGCTAAACGATTGCCCCTGGGTGATTCCTGTTGAGGTGCTGAGTCTGTGCTCTGAGAGCCGCTGTACCACGGGATCTGTGGTGCCAAACAGGCTGCAGGAAGACACAATAGCGGTGCAAAGCAGGAGGCTGAGAAGGCTGACTATCTGTTTCATAACTGGCTCTTTTTATGCTGTTTTTATTGTTTTTGGGCGACGCCATTACAGCTTGGTATATTACTCTGTTTACGAGTACAGGCACCTAAAAGATCACAAAATTATCAGCGATAAAAATTGATAAACCAGGCCGGGCAATGGCTTGTTGCCAATGTCCCGACCCAGTCAATCAACCAGGAAACAACCCCAAACTAGTGATTACTCTCCCTTTACTGCTTTTTACTACTTACTACTACTTACTACTTCACTCCCTACCTGCTGTTGCTAATAAGTTGTCCGCTAGCCGCTATATGCAGCATGCCACCGGGTTGGAATTTGCGCAGCTATCTGTGCCCATGGCGCCCTCGGCACTCACTACCAGGCCCTGAGAGCCGCCGTTGTAGCCGTTGCAGCTTAGCTTGCCCGAGCCGTAAGCCTGGCCGGTGATGCTGTCGCGAATCTTGGAGTTGCTGGCACTGAGGGTGCTGGCCAGTAGCCAGGCGCTGCCTGAGAGGTTGGCTGCCGCTGCGTTGTAGCTAGAGTTGGCGTACTCTTCAGAACTGCAGACTTTGGCGCCGGAGAATGTCGCATCGCAGGCTGCCTGCAATCGGCGCAGGCCCTGGTCACCGGCCTCGGAGTCGGCGGAAAAGCCCTGAAAAACTACCTTGGTTGATCCGGCTTCAATGGCATCGAGTCGGGCGTCGTTATCATTGACGGCGGTCTCAATCACCGTGAAGTTTTGATTTACAGCTGAGGCGCTGGTGGTATTTCCCGCAGAAAAACTATTGGGAATTGTCAGGTCTCCAGCATCGACTATTGAGCTCAGCGTTAACAGGGCTGTGGCGATTATTAGTTTTAACATGGTATTGCTCCTTGCGTAACATTGGTTATTTCCATTCCTTTGCTCCCCATAGATCAGTATTCCAAATACTCACCTCTTCCTCTGACTCTGCCCCCCAAACAGTATTGGCCCATGAATCTGTATCAAATTTGTCTTCCGCGCTGCGGCTGGCGTCCAGCGGATAGGCGTCTTCACTGTCAGCTACCCCGTCGCCATCATCGTCTGTATCTGTGTTATTGCCTATGCCGTCGGCATCGGTGTCCAGTGTCTCTGAACTATCCAGCGGGAAGGCATCTGTGCTGTCGGCGACACCATCACCATCATCGTCGCTGTCGGCATTATTGCCTATGCCATCGCTGTCGGTGTCCACTGTCTCTGAGGCGTCCAGGGGAAAGTCATCTGCGCTGTCCTCTGTGCCATCGCCATCATCGTCGGTATCTGCATTATTGCCTGTGCCATCGGCATCTGTATCCAGAGTTTCGCTGGCGTCCAGGGGGAAGGCGTCGGTGCTGTCGGCGACGCCGTCATTGTCGTCGTCGCTATCGCTATTATTACCTGTGCCATCGGCGTCGGTGTCGAGGGTCTCTGAACTATCCAGCGGGAAGGCATCGGCGCTGTCTTCAGTGCCATCACCATCGTCATCGCTATCGGCATTATTGCCTATGCCGTCGCCATCTGTATCTGCTGTTTCCGAGGCATCCAGGGGGAAGGCATCGTCACTGTCGACTACGGCATCGCCATCGTCATCTCCGTCGCTATTGTTGCCAACACCATCGCCATCTGTGTCTAACCATTCGGTGCTGTTTAAGGGATAGCTATCCTCGCCATCTGCCACTCCATCACCGTCGTCGTCACTGTCCTGATTATTGCCAACGCCGTCGCCATCGGTATCCAGAGTCTCGCTGGCATCCAGGGGGAAGGCATCGGCGCTATCGACCAGACCATCGGCATCGTCATCGGTATCTGCGTTGTTGCCTATGCCATCGCCGTCTGTATCTATGGTTTCACTGGCATCCAATGGGAATGCGTCTAGGGTATCGGCAACGCCATCACCATCGTCGTCGCTGTCGTCCATATTGCCTATGCCATCACCGTCGGTGTCTGTGCACAGCGTTGGGTCTAGGGGAAAGGCGTCTTCGAGATCAAGAGAGCCATCGTTATCATCGTCCAGATCACGATTATTACCCACTCCGTCGGAGTCAGTGTCTAGAGTTTCGCTGCTGTCCAGGGGGAAGGCATCGGCACTGTCCTGGGTGCCATCGCCATCATCGTCGGTATCTGTATTATTGCCGGTACCATCGCCATCGGTGTCCAGGGACTCAGTGCTATCTCGCGGGAAGTGGTCGGCGATATCTGTTACGCCGTCACCATCATCATCCTGATCTCTGTTGTCGCCTACGCCATCGCCATCCAGATCCGAGGTCTCTGTGGGGTCAAGGGGAAATGCATCGGCGGCGTCCAGAACCAGATCATTGTCATCATCTGTATCTGCATTATTGCCAATACCATCGCCGTCTGTATCCGCTGTCTCGGCGCTATTTAACGGGAAGGCATCGCTGCTATCTATGGCGCCATCACCATCATCATCGCTATCGGCATTATTGCCTATGCCGTCGTTATCAGTATCTAATGTTTCGCTGGCATCCAGGGGGAAGGCATCGCTGCTGTCGGCAATACCATCGCCATCATCATCGCTGTCGGCATTATTGCCTGTGCCATCGTTATCTGTGTCCAGAGATTCGCTAGCGTCTGTGGGAAACAGATCAAGGCTGTCTTCAATACCATCACCATCGTCGTCTGCATCCACATTGTTACCCAGCTGGTCGCCGTCGGTATCAAGGGTTTCACTGGCATCCAGGGGGAAGGCATCGGCGCTGTCTGCAACACCGTCGCCATCGTCATCGGTATCTGCGTTATTGCCTATGCCATCGTTATCGCTATCCTCGGACTCTGAAGCATCCAGAGGGAAGCTATCATTGCCGTCGGTAACCCCATCGCCGTCATCGTCTGTGTCTGCATTGTTGCCGATGCCGTCGCCATCTGTATCTGCAGACTCTGTGCTATTTAATGGGAAGGCATCGCTGCTGTCGGCAACGCCATCGCCATCGTCGTCGGCATCTGTATTATTGCCTATGCCGTCGCCATCGCTGTCGCCGGACTCTGAACTATCCAGAGGGAAGCTATCATTGCTGTCGGCAACACCGTCACTATCGTCATCTGTATCTGTGTTATTACCAATACCGTCGCTATCTGTATCCAGGGTTTCACCGGCATCCAGGGGAAAGGCATCGGCGCTGTCTGCAACACCGTCGCCATCGTCATCGGTATCTGCGTTGTTGCCTATACCATCGTTATCTGTGTCGCTAACTTCAGTATTATCCAGCGGGAAGGCGTCGAGACTATCTGCAGTGCCATCAGCATCATCATCCAGGTCTGCACTGTTGCCAATGCCGTCGCCATCTGTGTCTACCGACTCTGTGCTATTTAATGGGAAGGCATCGCTGCTGTCGGCAATACCATCGCCGTCATCGTCGGTATCTGCGTTATTACCTATGCCATCATAATCAGTATCAATGGTCTCGGTCGCATCCAGGGGAAACTGGTCGGTGACATCTGCAACCCCATCATTATCGTCATCGGGATCACTGTTGTTGCCAAGACCATCTGCATCAGTATCTATAAATTCACTGGCATCCAGGGGAAACCTGTCGTCTGCATCTGCGATCTGGTCGCCATCATCATCTGTATCTGCATTGTTGCCTATGCCATCTTGATCTGTATCCAGAGCCTCGCTGGCATCCAGCGGGAATATATCTGCAGTGTCCGCTACATCGTCACCATCGTCATCGGTATCTGCATTATTGCCTATGCCGTCGTTATCTGTATCAATGGTTTCATCGCCGTTGAGTGGAAAGTGGTCAGCCTGGTCATCAACGCCGTCGCCATCATCATCTGTATCCGTATTATTGCCCAGGCCATCGCCATCTGTATCCAGTGACTCGGCGGGATTGGAAGGAAAGGCATCCTGAGAATCTGGTACACCATCGCCATCATCATCGGTATCGGCGTTATCACCTATGCCATCTGTATCTGTATCCAGACTCTCGCTGAAGACTGTGGGAAAGGCATCAAAAGTATCCAGTACACCGTCGTTATCGGAGTCGTCGTCGAGAATATCTACCAGGCCATCGCCATCGGTATCCGGAAAACCCTCGGCCTGAATATTGGCAAATAAACTGTCGATAGAACTCTGCTGCACAAAACTCTGTATGCTGATCTGCCCTTTAATAAGCTCTCTAATTAAACGGCGTAGTTCGGCAAGAGCAGCACGTTTGAGCGCGATAGAAAAATCACTGGCTGGATTAATATCCGGGCTGGCAAAGATTTGACTGACAGCGGCTACAGACTGAGCTATTACCTCAAATATCTGCGGATCTATCTGGTCGCCAAAGTCTCGTTCTAACAGCAACCTGTTATGGCTCTGGTAGAGCATTTTTTTAATGGGTGCCGCCTGAACCAGCGATGTTCTGCCGATGGCAAGATTGGCTATCAACTGCTGAGTAAACACCTGGGAGAATAACAGCGGATCTATGGGCGCCTCTGAATCAAATAGACTATCGAGCGACATGATTAATAGTGAAATCTGTTCATTGAGCCGCTGGGTATCCTGAGACCCGCCGTCGCCAGACAGGGATCTTGCCCAGGCGTCCACAGTGTAAATTTGTGCTGCGTTATGGCTAAGGCCCATCATCTGCAAAAAAGCATCGCGCTCTGGAGCAAAGGTGATCTGGGATAGCACTGTGGTCAGCGGAGTTACCATAGTAGCCATACCCCCCTGCTGTGGAAGCTCGGAAACCAAACCTAAATGAGACATTGATAAACCGGTATTTTTATTGGCACCACCCAGAGAGATAACCTGTGTGGCGCTGATATCTGAGGGCAGCTCTTCTAAAAACACAAAGTAGCCAGACTCGCCGGTAATGGCCTGGGGTTCGTTGAGGTCTAATTGGGTATTAGCATTGATATCCAGAAATACCCTGGCGCCTGCCAATGGATCGCCACCCACTCGTCCCTCTAGGCGATCCAGCACCTCAATACTGAGCAGTTCAGAGTCGCTGGCGCGGCCATCTGAGGCGCTAACTGATACTTCATAAATATTATCTACATTCGTATCGATTGGGTTTTCAAAATCTGGAGCTGTAACAAATGATAACTCGCCGATGGCGTTGATGGTAAACAGCTCGGCATCCAGGCCGCCATCGATAGACCAGGCCAGCTGATCGCCGTCCCTGTCGGTTGCAACAACAGAACTGACTGAGCCTGAGTGCTCGGGAGTTTGTACTCTATTATCAGTGTCAATCTGTGGCGCGTGATTGCCATGGTTGACTGCATCCGGACTCTCGGACGAGGAGCCGCAGGCGGCTAGCAGAGAAGTTAAAACGACAAGAATAAAACGGTCAAAAGAAGCCCAAGGCGCTGTTTCTGCCTGAGTGTTTGGCCCTTTTCTTGGGCCTTGGCTTAAATCCTTTAAGCTATCCATATTTGAATAATAGTAAGCATTATTCACTTATGCAAGAAAATAGTTAAAATTAATTTTCAGGTAAAACGGCGTTGAGCAGAGCTATTGTTGTTTATCCGTTGAAAACTGCAGCTTGGCCAGCCGGCTGTAGAGTTCGCTTGAAGACAATAAATCCTGATGACTGCCCGCAGCTATAGGCTGACCCTGATCCATCACTACAATTAAATCTGCGTGCAGAATAGTGGCCAGACGATGGGCGATAATTACTGTGGTACGCCCTCTCATTAGTTTATCCAAAGCCAGTTGCACCCTTTGTTCACTCTCTGCATCCAGGGCGCTGGTGGCTTCATCCAGCAACAGAACACGGGGGTCTTTGAGCAGTGCCCGGGCAATGGCAATGCGCTGGCGTTGACCGCCGGAAAGGCGCACGCCCTGCTCTCCCAGATCACTCTGATAGCCGCCGGGAAGACGGCGAATAAATTCATCAGCATGGGCTGCTTTGGCTGCAGCTATTACCTGTTCGTCACTGGCCTCTGGCTTGCCATAGCGAATGTTATACATTACATCGCCCGTAAACAGGGTTGGCTGCTGTTGAACCACGGCTATCTGCTGGCGCAGATCTGTGGGATGCAGATCCTGAATATTACAGCCGCCAAAAAAGATACCGCCTTTTTGTGGGTCATAAAAGCGCTGAATTAAATCAAATAATGTGGATTTACCGGCGCCGGACGGGCCCACCAATGCAACAATTTTGCCCTCTTCAATACCCAGGGAAAAATCTTTTAATGCAGGCTGTTCTGGCCGCGAGGGATAACAGAAAGTCAGATTTTTAAATTCTAAAACCGGCGCTAAATCCATGGCTTTGGCAGCCGGATTATCAGCAATTAAAATATCACTTTTGGCGTGCAGCAATTCCATCAATCGCTCGGTGGCGCCGGCGGCTCTCTGCAATTCTCCGTAGACCTCTGACAATGAGGCAACCCCTGTAGCCATTAAGATGGCGTAGAAAATAAATGCCCCCAATTCACCGCCGCTCATGGTGCCATTAATCACATCGGAGCCGCCCACCCAGAGCATTACCGAGAGCGCGCTGAACACCAGCATAATAACCACAGCAATTAATATTGCCCGCTGACTAACCCGGCGTTTGGCAACCGCAAAGGCACGCTCTACTTCAGCGGAAAAGGCAGTCTTCTCCTGCACTTCCTGGGTAAAACTCTGCACAGTTTTAATATGCTGAATAACCTCACCGGCATAGGAACCCACATCGGCAATGCTATCCTGGCTCTCGCGAGATAGGGCACGTACTTTGCGACCAAAAATAAGAATCGGCATTAACACCAGCGGCACCGCCAGCAAGATAATTAATGACAGTTTTAAATTGGTGATTAGTAGCATAATCAATGCGCCGGTAAAGCTGATCACACTGCGCAGAGCTATGGACACCGAGGAGCCAATAATGGATTGCAGCAAGGTGGTGTCTGATGTCAGCCGCGACATAATATCGCCACTGCGGTTGGTCTCAAAAAATGCCGGGTGCAGACTGACCACATGGTTAAAGACGGCGGTGCGTATATCTGCACTCACTCGCTCGCCCAACCAGGAAATTAAATAAAAGCGAATATAGGTGCCCACAGCCATCAACCCTGAGGCCAGCAAAATAAATATGATGGCGGTGTTGAGATGCTGCTGGGACTGCTGGGCAAAGCCCTGATCGATCAACAGTCTGAGGCCCTGACCAATAGACAGGGTTACCGCTGCGGTAAACACCAGAGCCAACAGGAAAATACCTATGCGCAGTCCATAGGGTTTTAAAAACTGGGCGAGGGACAGCAGTACCGGAGGCTTGCCCAGGGCCTGATCGGGACTCTCGGAATGCTCAGTCACCATTAACCCTCTAGTGCCACATAGACTTCCTGAACATCGTCGTGCTCATGGATGGCCGCTAAAAAAGCTTCGACCTCTTCTAATTCGGTGCCACTTAGGATCTGCGGATTTTTGGGTCTGTAACCAATCTTGGCCGTCTCTACGGCGAAGCCATAATCGGGCAGCGCGCGACAGACGCTGTCCAGATCTGTGGTGTCGGTTATAAATAGCGTCAGGCCATCGTCCCCGGCGGGTTCAACATCCTGGGCCCCGGCTTCTATGGCAGCCTCATCAATATCAGCCTCGGCGTTTTTGCTCTGGGCTTCGATTAGACCCACATGATCAAAGTCCCAGGCGACAGAGCCCTCGGCTCCCAGCTGTCCGCTGCGAAATAGCACGCGAATCTCTGATACGGTGCGATTGACGTTGTCGGTAAGGCATTCAACAATCAGGCCCACATTGTGAGGAGTAAAACCTTCGTAGGTAAGCTTTTCGTAGTGCACTGCCCCATCTAGCAGGCCAGCGCCTTTCTTGATTGCCCGCTCCAATGTGTCTTTGGGCATAGAGGCTTTTTTTGCCTGCTCTATGGCCAGCCGCAGGCGGGAGTTGGTGTCAGGATCAGCGCCATTGCGAGCAGCGACCATAATTTCCTTGGTCATTTTGCCAAATACACGGCCTTTTAGATTGGCCGCAACTTCTCTGTGCTTTACCTTCCATTGAGCGCCCATGGCTTCCCTCTTTGATTGCAATTAGTCAGTCAGGTGGGGATTATGCCCAGCGCGGAGCCAGATGCAAGGGGCTGGCGCCTTTTAAACGAATGCTTGAATAAGAGTCTAAACGCTAGATAAAACGCAGGCTTTAGACGCAGGATTCTGGTGCACGGGCAAATAATGCCTCAACCAGGGGGACAAAGTGTTCCAGAGGCAGGCTATCGTAGTCAGGGTCAAAAGAGGCCTGATCCCAGTTGGCACAGAAGTCCACACAGTCCTGATAGTACTGGTGGTTCTGAAACTGGTCGCGGGCGTTTTTGTCCTGGTCGTAATAATGCATCCAGTAATAGCCCTGAAACAGGCCATGGTGCAGTATCACCCAATAGTTTTTGTCACTGATATAGGGACGCAGCATGGCGGCGGCCACCTGGCTGTGATTGGCTGGTGCTATTACATCGCCAATATCATGCAGCAGCGCACAGACCACTGTTTCATCGTCGGCGCCATCGCGCTGGGCTCTGGTGGCTGTCTGTAAACAGTGATCCAGCCGGCTGATTTGGTAGGGAGAATCTCCATCCATCATTTTTAACCAGTCGATAACTCGGTCGGCCTGCCCCTGCATCTCTTGCCGCTCGTGCTCAAATACCAGGTCGTAGTCCTCGCGACTGGCATATTCCATGGCGGTAAAATTAACCTTATCTGACATTTTGCGCATCTCGCTCTAAAGCCTGTAACTGGCGTAATTTATTGGCAATATTATCCAGCTCAAAATAGGCATCTTGCAAGTGACGGGCGCCCACTGGCTGAAATGACTCCCGGGCATGCAACACCCGGTGCGCCGCTACCAGCAGCAGCTGCCCTCCCTGGAGCCTGAATGTGGCTCTGGCATCTGACTGCCTGTGCATGATTCTGACACAGAGCTCGCGGTAAGCGCGATAGAATTGTTTTATCCCCTGCTGCATAGGGTTCATCATCTGCATCAGCTGATTGGAAAACCTTAGACTCTGGATATTGCCATCAGTATCACAGCGCACCATGGGCTCTACGGCATAGGTTTCATTGTCCTCATCAAACTCTCGAAATGGCACAGGAAACTGGCAGAGAATCTCAAAGTACTCAGGATGATCCAGGCGCAGCTGCTCCAGAATGGCCCAGCCATCAACCACAATAGACTCTCCCCCTGGGACTTCATTCTGCAGCATATGCAGTGCTTGCACCGAGGGCGGAAAACTATAGCTGGCAAAGTCATTGTGGGGCGGCAGGCCCAGAGAGGTATGGGCGATATTGTAGACATGGCCGGTGACAGATACATTGTGAATACGGTCGAATAGAACTTCGCGGATAGGCCCCAACACAGGTGCCAGCAACTCCAGACTTTCACTCTGGGTCGGCGCCCCACTGAGTACAATCACGCCCTGCTGCATAAACTGGGTAAGCGCCGCCACTGTGGTCTGGTTGTCGGTTAAAAATAACAACCAGTCAAAGCTGTGCGGGATAAAATTCTGCGGCCAGGGTTGCGAGTGCTTTGGCTCGGGGATCAGCAGCTGATCAATAATACTGAGGGGAAATTGAGTTCTATGGTTATCTGGCCAGATAATACCCAGTTGATGGCTATCCAGACTGACCTCTGTGGGTGCTATATCCGCGTCCACTGTGCTGAGAATAAACCGCTTTTCCTGAGTCTCAACCACCCGACACTGATCGCAGGGACAGTTGTCCCGCAGCCACAGGTGGGGCAGCATAGTTTGTGTGCCATCCGGATGGTGGATATTCACCGAATCGGCGGTTACCTGAATAACGTCAGAATCTAACTTAGCCTCCACAAGCAGGCCCTCTGCAAAAGGTTTAACAATCAAATTTGGGCGAAATTAGCATAAAATTTGCACCGCAAAAATAACCTTTTGACAGGCTGGTATTTTTGTACAAAAAAATGTCGTTTTTGACTTATTTCTTGACTGGAATAACCCAGCTATTATCTGAATCTCTGCCCGACCCCAGCATTAGCTCGGTCACTACCAGGTCAATGGTTGCGAGATCGCGCTGCGCCATATTGGCAAAGTTATCTTCCCCCGGCTGTTGCTCTGTATGGTCGGGGAAATTGCGTCTGGTGCGATGTATCCAGTAGCTGGTAGAAACCTGCTGCAACTCAAAGGCCTGTTTAACCCCCTCGATACCCAGCATAAAACCCAATAGCCCACCCCAGGTGGCCGTGGGGTTATCAGAGTCCCAGCCCGCCAGGCTGCCTATCTGTATGGTTCTGACTATATCGCCCTGACCATGGAACAGGCTGACCAGACTGGCTGCAAAATTAATCAGTGCGTCAAAGGGCTCAGCGTAGACATAGCCATCAGCTCTCTCAAGTTGGTAACGCTGGTAAATAGCATCTCTAGTCTGCTCCCAATGGTCGGGGTGAGCCTGATACTGGGCCAGAACAAACTGATAAATGCGATAAGCTGAAGAATCCTTTGGCAGTATAAGGCTGGCCTGCTGTGCCAGCCATTGAGTCTGCTGCTGAAGACTTTTAGCGGGGTCTACCGCTGATGCCAGGCTGTGCATCACCACATAGAACTGAGCTACCAGATAAGCTTCATTGTGAGCCGTGGTGCGAATGGGCAGCTCGGCAATTTGCAGGGCAATATCTGGTCTGCCCGGTGCGAATAACCCAAATATCTCAGTGGTTAGCTGAGCGTCGATCATAGATGATGTTGGATTATTGGCCGGCAGGCTGGTCTGGGGTGGCAGCATGCCCTGCTCCATTAATTGCCTGGCTCGCTCATTGGAGACCCAGAGAAAGTTTTCCACCTGTCCCGGAGAGTCGGGAAACTTTTTAAATATTGGCGCATCCGTTTCCGAGTAGATATGTTTTAACCAGCCATCGCGAATCTGCTCGGCACTCAGCTTGCCGGTACTGTGCTGATGATGAAGATAGGAGTACATATACTCTATATCTGTATCATCATCTGAACCCCAGGGCTGACTCTCAGGCTCAAAGTAAAAATCAATGGTTTTGGCATGGGGAACATATTCGCCCCAGTAGGCTTTCTGATCTGGCCCACCCCAGTCAGCGTCTGTATAAAATGGCATAGTCTCTGCTGTACCGATTTTATCCATCTCGGTAATCAGCCCAGTCCAGTTGGCTATATTCTGCCCCAGCCAAAAACCCTGCAGCTGCTGGGCATAGTCTGTCTTGGAGATTACCAGTAGTTTCTGTTGGCCACTGTTACAAGAGCTGATAAACAGCATTAACATTATCAGCAGATATTTCTTTTTGTCGCTGTCCATTACCGCCGCTCTTCTTAGATATTTTAGTTTGTAGTGACCTTCCCGCATGCTGGCTCACGGGTCATCCTATCTTACAGCATCAACCAATTAGTAAGATAACTCCGGCACTAAGACCCAAAAATCTATAGCACTGCATTTCTCTCAAGGCCGGCATGTGGCTTATATCCTGAGGCATTTGTTATACTACTTGCTGGACTTAACTGCGCCAAATTTACGATTTGGTTAGCCGAACACCAGGATTTACTATGCCCACTCAGTACGTCACCTGCGCGCTGTATAAATTTGTCGCGCTACCCAACTATGGCTCTATTCGTCACCCTCTGCTAAAAGTGATGACCGACAATCAGGTCTACGGAACCCTTCTGCTGGCTGCCGAGGGCATTAACGGTACTATTTCGTCCACCAGGGCGGGCGTAGATGCCGTGCTTGATTGGCTTGATAAACAGCCTGGTCTTGAGAATATAGATACCAAAGAATCCCTGGATAATGAAATCCCTTTCTACCGCACCAAGGTCAAACTGAAAAAAGAAATTGTTACCATGGGCGTTGAAGGCATTGATCCAAAACAGGTGGTGGGTACCTATGTAAAACCCAAGGACTGGAATGATCTAATCTCTGACCCGGAGGTGTTGGTGGTCGATACTCGCAATGACTATGAGGTAGAGATTGGCACCTTTAAGAATGCGCTAGATCCCAAGACCACCAGCTTTCGGGAATTTCCCGACTGGGCCAATAAAAATATCGATCGCACCAAGACCAAGAAAATTGCCATGTTTTGCACCGGCGGTATCCGCTGCGAAAAATCTACCGCCTATTTGAAAGAGCAAGGCTTTGATGAGGTGTATCATCTTGAGGGCGGCATTCTTAAATATCTTGAAGAGGTACCCAAGGATCAGACATTATGGCAGGGAGAATGCTTTGTGTTTGATAATCGTGTAGCTGTGGATCATGACCTTAAACGTGGCTCTTATGACCAGTGCCATGCCTGTCGCATGCCGATTACCGAACAGGAGAAAACATTAGACAGCTATCAGGAGGGGCTCTCCTGCCACCACTGCTATGGCAAGGTGACTGACGAACAGAGACAGCGCTTCGCCCAGCGCCAAAAACAGGTAAAACTGGCTAAAGCCAGAGGGGAGGAACATATAGGCAGTGCGGCAGTGCAAGATACAGAGCGCCGGCGAGCGGAGAAAAAGGCACGCAAAAAAGACCAGCACGGACGATAGATAAGGATAAGCTTTACAAATATAATTCAGGGCCTGCCTGGCCTGCGCCAGTGGCCCATCTTAAATAATAAAACTCATAGGTGCAGAATGAAGATCATATACTCCCAATCTCGACTATGGCTGGGCGCTATTATTGCCTGTCTGGCTCTAACTGGCTGTGATAACAGCCCATTAACCGCCAGCGAGCCTCGTCAAATCAGTGAGTTTTTATATGCGGATGCCGCCGAGCTGCGCGCTGAGCAACTCAGCAATATCAGCTATGGTTTGCAATTTAATCTGGATAAGCAGTCTGAATCTTTTTCCGGAGTTACTGAGATCAGTTTTGATTTAGCGGCTGGCAATCGGGATGATCTGACCATAGATTTAAGTCAGGGCGACATTCAATCCATTACCAAAAACGGCAAGCCTGTTGTCTTTAGCTATGATCAGTGGTTTATCAGCATCCCCGCCACTGAGCTTTCAGCGGGTCGCAATACGCTGGTGATTAGCTACAGCCACCCCTATTCAACTGATGGCTCCGGACTGCACCGATTTATAGATCCGGAAAATGGCGATATCTATCTCTTTACTGACTTCGAACCCTATGATGCCAACCGTCTGTTTCCTCACTTTGATCAGCCAGATCTAAAGGCCAGCTATACCCTAAAGGTAAGCGCACCCAGAGACTGGCAGGTGATCAGCGCCACCCGTGAGACCAGCATCGAGCAGCTGGGAGATAAAAATCACTGGACCTTTCCCACATCAGCGGTTTTCTCGTCCTATATATTTTCACTGCATGCGGGCAATTATGCTGTCTGGGAAGACCAATTCGAAGATATTCCCCTGCGTCTTTTTGCCCGCCAAAGCCTGGCTCAGTATGTTAAAACTGATGAATGGTTTATCCCCACCAAACAGAGCTTTGCTTTTTTTAACGACTACTTTGGTATCCGCTACCCGTTCGGAAAGTATGATCAGATTATTGTTCCTGACTTTAATGCCGGCGCTATGGAAAATGTTGGCGCTGTGACTTTTAACGAGGCCTATATTGCCAAAAGCGAGAAATCCACATTGGCAAAAATGCGCCTGGCTAATGTGATCGCCCATGAGATGGCCCATATGTGGTTTGGTGATCTGGTGACCATGCGCTGGTGGAATGGCCTGTGGCTGAATGAGAGCTTTGCCACCTATATGGCTAATCTGGCACTGTCCAAGGCCAGTGATTTTGATAAGGTCTGGGAGGTGTTTTACTCTCGCACTAAACAGTGGGCCTATCGCACTGACGACTCGGTTAATACTCACCCCATAGAGTTAGCCGTCGCCTCCACCGGCGAGGCCATGACTAACTTTGATGGCATAACTTATGGCAAGGGAGCCTCGGTTCTAAAACAGCTACCCTACTATCTTGGAGAAGAAAACTTTCGTGTTGGCGTGAGTAATTATCTAAAAAAATTCTCCTATAAAAATACCGATCTGGATGACTTTGTTGGCGAGCTGGGCAAGGCAGCCGATATAGACCTGACCCAGTGGACTCAGGATTGGCTCTATCAGGCGGGCCTAAATACTATCAGGGTCGATTATCACTGTGCGGATAACAGGCTCAGTCAATTGCGTATTCATCAGACAGCGCCTGAAGGTTTCCCCACTTTGCGGGAGCAGCGAGTGCAGATTGGTTTTTATACTCTCTCTGAGAGCGGGCTATCCAGAACCAGTGCCGTGCCTGTGACCTACAGTGGCGCCACTACCGATGTGCCTGAGGTGGTGGGTATCAGTTGTCCAGATTTGGTGTATCCCAACGAAGAGGACTGGGGCTATGTCAAAGTAGATCTGGACAAAAACTCTCTGGCGGTCGCCAAGCAGTCGATCAATGCTGTGGATAGCAGCATGATGCGCCTGATGCTATGGCAGAGTCTGATTGACAGTGTCAGTGATGCCAAGCTGAGTGCTGCGACTTTTGTGGAATTTGCCCTAGCCAATATTGGCGACGAGACCGACCTTAATGTGGCTCGAGCTATTGGCGGCGGACTGCTTAAATCCCTGGACTATCTGTCGACGGCAACCCGCTTAAAGATTAAGGATTACAGCGCAACCTATGCCCAGGTCGAAAATCTGCATTGGCAGCTGCTCAGCAATGCCCAGGCGGGTTCGGATATGCAGAAATACTGGTACAGCAACTACGTAGATTTAAGTAAAAGCCCAGTGCACCTCAACAATCTGCAGAAAATTCTGGATGGCGAAAAGACCTTTAGCGACCTCACCATTGACCAGGATAAACGCTGGGAGATTGTGGCCGCTTTAAATCGCTATCAGCACGGAGACTATGTATCCCGACTCAAGGCTGAAAAGCTGCGCGATAATTCAGATACGGGGGTTAAGTACGCTATCTATTCAGAGGCGTTGCGCCCGCACCCAGAGGTAAAAGCTCAGTGGTTTGCGGTACTGATAGATAACCCAGATAAGTTAAAACTGTCGACGCTGCGCTATATTATGGCGGGACTTTTCCCCGCCGAGCAGGCCAGCCTCAAGCAGCCTTTTAATGCCCAGATACTGGCCCAGATACCTGTACTAAACGCAGGCACTGATCTGGGTTTAACCCGGTCCTTTGCCAGCAGCATGTTGCCAGCTCAGTGTACAGCGCAAAGTGAAAGGCGGCTCGCCAGCCTGGTAGACGATTACAGCAGCATGAAACCACAGATTCTCAAGGCGGTAAAAGCCAAACATCAAACCATGGAGCGCTGTATTAAAGCGCTGGCATTACTGGTCGACAACTAAGAACCAGCAGCGCCCCTGGCCGCCTCGACGCTATTGATATGGCGAGTCATATTGGAGATTAACTCCGGTATTACCGCAGCCGGAAGGTTATGGCCCATGCCTTGTAGGAGCACATATTTTGAGCCTTTAATTAGCTCAGCTGTGTGCTCACCATGGGCGGGCGGAATAAGTCCATCGTCCACTCCATGCATTACCAGCGTCTCAGCTCTAATGGTCGCCACCTCGGCAGAGCGATCACCCACCTTAAATACTGCCATCAAATGTCGAGGCATGGACGCCGGGTAGAAGCCTCGCTCGCGAATACGCGCCTCGCGCTCTTCCTCGGCTTCACCTTCGGCAAGATTTCTCAGCCGGGTCTCGGCCAGGCTGGTAGGTGGTGGCAAATGACGCGCCCCGGTGGTGGACATAATTGAGATCAGACTGCGGGTGCGCTGAGGGTATTTGGCCGCTACTATCTGGGCAATCATGCCACCCATGGAGGTGCCTATAATATGTCCGTCCTGGTAACCCAGCGCATCCATTAAGCCAACCGCATCTGCCGCCATATCATTCAGAGAGTAAGGGGCATTTATCGGCAAGTTTAGTTGGCGTTTTAACAGCTGTAGCCAGAGTGTTGGCTGACCCCATTGATCAAAGCGCGTGGAGGCGCCAGTATCGCGATTATCAAACATCAAAATTTCGTAGCCAGCGTCGGCCAGCCCGCGGATCATACTGTCACCCCAGGCCACATTGGAGCCACCCAGGCCCATAATTACCACAATTTTTGGCCTGGCCTGTTCCTGCCCCTGACCCACAATGCGGTAGGCAATTTCAATGCCATTGACCTTGGCGACTTTCAGCGGATGAGAATCTAGATAGGTACGGCTAAATTCTGCCTGAGATGCAGAAGCACAGATTAGCAATAGTGCAAGGAGCAGATGTTTCATGGGGAGTACCTATTATCTGCCGGGCTTGGCCCCAGTCTTTTTTCACTATTATTAGGTTGAGTAATACGGACCAAGTGTTGCAGATAGATTGTTTGCTTAATAATTTGACAGTATAACTGTCATATTATATCTTCCCCCAAGTTTAAACAAATCAGCCGGAGCAAGCTCTATGAACAGCACAGCCACTAAAATCCTAAAATGGACAGCGTTATTTGCTGTGATCTTGGCCCTCAGCCTGCCATCTATTTTGCATGGGCTGGGACTTCACCCTGAGTATCATGGAGAGACCTATCAGTTAGCAGGCAAACGTGCGCTGGTAATAACTACCAGTAATTCTGTAATGAGCGCGCCTGGCGAAAGTGGCGGCAAGCCTACAGGTGTTATGGCATCCGAAATGACCCACCCCTACTACGGCTTTATCGATGCGGGCATGCAGGTAGACGTTGCCAGTATCAAGGGCGGTCAGATTCCCGTTGACCCCCAGACTCTGGGTCGAGTGATCAGAACACCAGAAGATGATCGCTATATGGCTGACCCCATATTCCAGGCCAAAGTCAATAATTCACTGTTGATAGATGATGTAGATTTTACCGCTTACGACGCCATTTTTCTGTCTGGTGGCTGGGGCGCAGCTTATGATATGGGCTACTCCGAGGTATTGGCTGAGAAAATATCCGCAGCCTATTATGCAGACACCCCTATTATCGGCTCTGTATGCCATGGCGCTCTGGGGTTAATCAATGCGCTAGATAAAGATGGCAATAAGCTAATTGCTGGCCGACGCATGACCGGAGTTACCGACAAGCAGATCAAGGAACTGGGCATTGAAATTACCCCTCAGCACCCGGAGACCGAGCTGCGCAAGGCCGGCGCATTGTTTGAAAGCCAGACCAAGCTGATTGATTTTTTTGCGACCCATGTGGTGGTGGACGATGAGCGACGCTTTGTCACGGGCCAGAATCAAAATTCCGGCCACGAGACAGCCCATCAGATGATGGCTATTATTGCCGAGAACGCTGGCCAATAGAGGCTATAAAAAGCCTCTATCAGTCCGGCTGATTACTGGCCCTGATACCAAATAGGTGAGGTCCAGGCCATTTCGCGAATGGTTTCCGGGTAAGCGCCATTGCTGCACACTTCAGGGCGATCGGCTTCGGCAATGGCGGCACAGTCGTAACTGTGCCAGCGCGCGGTCTCTGGCTCGACGGCTCTGAGGTAGTAGTAGGCAGATTGCGCCGGGTCAAAGTTATTGTCGGTGTAAACCGCGCAGAGACTGTCGGCGCCACTCTCGTCTGAGGCTACAGACAATACCTGAGTATTCATTTTGCCATCGTTATCAATCCAGCCCTTAATCAGATGCAAATCCTGCAGTTTAAGACCCTCAGGGTCTTTGACTGCATAGGCTAAAAGCCTGGGTTTGGCCCCAGTCTCTGTGGCCGTTAAATCACCACCCATGGGCACGCCACTGGCATAGGCCTGTGCAACCATATCAGGGGCGTCACAGAGCCCCTGATCCAGATTCCAGCCAGCAAACAGTCGCGGGCGAATTCTCGGCCCCGAGGTGCCAAATACTTCTTTGCGCAACATCGCATCAAAAATAGCATCACGGGTATTTTCTTTAGCCCAGACACCAGCCATGCCACCTGGGTTGCCATCAATGCCACTGGTAAGAAGGCCGGGCCGCAGACGCTCCTCGGGCGTTGATTCACCGGTTACTGCACCGTCCCAGTCGGATTCAACCAGGCCGCCGGGATTGGCAGAATGGGTATCTGTTGCCGCAATAACCCCCAACTTAACCGGGTTTAAGCCAATCTTCTGTTCTTCTTTTAGCCCCACCAACAGTGCTGAACGCTGGAAATCTGTAGCATGCACACAGCCGGCGCCGAGCATACCATTGCTGCCATTGACGCCGTCCTCACATTCGGCGGTCACTTCAGAGGC
>ENA-OQVM01001688-OQVM01001688.1-marine-metagenome-genome-assembly--contig:-NODE-1688-length-28294-cov-5.262749_pt1 | contig 28294 bp, 20 predicted proteins | sample MGYA00237776_ERZ505498 | MGnify/ENA primary metagenome ERZ505498 (study PRJEB26159, sample SAMN06265151) | marine metagenome | isolation source: Helgoland LTER site | place: Germany:Helgoland, sampling...
TATGATAGTGTTATGTGGAGTTCAATTCTGCCTCTTTCAGAAATGTCTGTTATTAACGAGAGTAAAACTATAAAAATTCCAGATTTTACTTCTGGTAAATGGAAAGAGTCTAGGAAATCAGAATTACTTAGGGTTATATAAATATCTTACCTGGATTTAAGATCTTATTTGGATCGAATAATTTTTTAATTTCAACCTGTAGTTCAATTGCTTTTTTTGAAAAAGCAATGTCCATGTAGCTTTTTTGAACATACCCAATGCCATGTTCACCAGAAATAGTACCACCAAGCTTAACGGTTAGAGTAAATATTTCTCTAATTGCTTTTTTTAGCTCTTTATCCCATTTATGATCACTCATTTCACCTTTTATAATGTTAATATGTAAGTTCCCGTCTCCTGCATGCCCATAACAAACACTTTTAAATCCATATTTTAATCCAATTTTTTTTACACCTTTAAGTAATTTTGGTAGTTCAGCTCTTGGAACGACAGTATCTTCTTCCTTATAAACAGAATTAACTTTTACAGCTTCTCCAACAGATCTTCTTAATTTCCATAAAATATTTTTATGGGTTTCATTATCGGCAAGAATAATTTCACTACAATCAAAAGTTGTTACAACTTTTTCAATTTCTTCACATTCTTTGTATAGAATATTTTCATCATTTCCATCTACTTCAATTAGTAAATGTGCCTGTACGTCATCATTTATATCCATTTTAACATCTGAATATTTAATAGCCCAGTTAATTGCATCTCTTTCCATAAATTCTAGAGAACAAGGGTTTAATCCCGCTCTAAATATGGCAGATACTGCTTCACAGGCCAATTCTGCTGACTTAAAGGGAACTAATAGAGTAATTGTTTTTTTTGGTAAAGGAATTAACTTAAACACAACTTTTGTTATAATTCCCAATGTTCCTTCACTTCCAACCATTAATTGGGTTAAATTATAACCTGTAGAGTTTTTTAGAACATTGGCTCCTGTCCAAATAATTTCTCCAGTAGGTAGAACAACTTCAAGGTTTAAGACGTAATCTTTTGTAACGCCATATTTTAATGCCTTTGGTCCACCAGCATTTTCTGCTAAATTACCTCCTAAAAAACAACTACCTTGGCTAGCTGGATCAGGGGGATAGAAAAGGTTTTCTTTTTCAACAAAATCTTTGAATACTTTATTAATGACACCAGGCTCGACAGTAGCTTGTAAGTTTCTTTTATCCAATTCAATTATTTTATTTAATCTCTCAGTACTTAAAGTAACTCCTCCATAAATAGGTAAACTGCCACCACTTAAGCCTGTTCTTGCTCCACAGGGAGTTATTGGAATTAGTCTTTTATTACAATATTTGATGATTTTTGAAATTTCAATCGAGTTAATTGGTTTAATGACTATCTCAGGAAAAAAACTTAAATTTTCTGTTTGATCAGTAGAATAGTTTTTTAAAGTTTCCTCATCAAAAAAAACGTTGTTTTTACCGATTATTTCAATAAAAGAATCTATATCAGTTTTGTTAACTTTAGAATACTTTTTTATCATACTTAAAAATAAATATAATTTACATATATCATTGCATAATTTTTTGTTTTAATCTTAATAATCTATTTTTACTTTTCAATCAGAAGATTTATGTCTGCTAATACATTTGGAAATATTTTTAAATTGACTTCATTTGGAGAGTCTCATGGACTTGCGTTAGGAGGTATAATTGATGGCTGTCCAGCTGGATTAAAAATTGATTATGATAAAATCAACTATGAATTAAGAAGAAGAAAACCTGGTCAATCTAAAATAGTAACTCAAAGAAAAGAAGATGATCAAGTTGAATTTTTATCAGGAATTTTTGAAGGAATTACAACTGGTACTCCAATTGGTTTTATAATTAAAAATTCTAATCAAAAATCTAAAGATTATGACCATATTAAAAATATCTTTAGACCTAGTCATGCTGATTTTACTTATGAAAGAAAATATGGTTTAAGAGATTACAGAGGCGGAGGAAGAAGTTCTGCCCGTGAAACCGTTTGTAGAGTTGTTGCAGGCGCTATTGCTAAACAATTTATTAGTGACATTAATATAACTGCCTATACTTCATCTGTTGGTGAAATTAAACTCAATAAACATTATTCTGAATTAGACTTTTCTAAAATTGAAAATAATTCAATTAGATGTCCTGAAGATACTTCTGCACAATTGATGATTGATAAAATAAAAGATATTAAAAAAAATGGTGATACTATTGGAGGAGTGATTACATGTGTGATTAAAAATGTACCAATTGGTATTGGTGAACCTGTCTTTAATAAATTACACGCTAAGCTGGGAAGTGCGATGCTCTCAATTAATGCTGTAAAAGGATTTGAATTTGGCAGTGGTTTTAATGGTACATTATTAAAAGGTAGTGAGCATAATGATTTGTTTAATGAAGATAATACAACAGAAACTAATAACTCTGGTGGAATTCAAGGAGGTATTAGTAATGGAATGGATATTTATTTTAATGTCGCATTTAAGCCTGTTGCTACAATTATGCAAAAACAAACAACAATTAATTCAGATAGTAAAGAGGTCACTATGATGGGCAAAGGAAGGCATGACCCATGTGTTTTACCCAGAGCAATTCCAATTGTCGAATCCATGGCTGCATTAGTAATTGCAGACTTTGTACTTCTATCTAGATTAAATAAATTATAAATAAAAAAAAATGGCTTTACATTGGAAAATTTTAATTGGAATGTTGTCTGGAGTTTTGTTTGGTGTTTTAATGCTAAATATAAATGGAGGAGATTTGTTTGTCAACAATTGGATCAAACCACTTGGAACTATTTTTGTTAAACTTTTAAAATTAATTGCTATTCCTTTAATTTTAGCGTCACTTATCAAGGGTATTTCAGATCTAAAAGACATCTCAAAATTTAAGACCATTGGCTCTAAAACTATTATTACATACATTATAACTACAGTTGTAGCTATTTCTATTGGTTTAGTCTTAGTTAATGTAATTAATCCAGGCTCGGGTATTTCTAGTGAAACTGTAGAAAGATTAACTTCTACATATTCTGAAAGTTCTGGTGTTCAATCTAAATTAGCAGAAGCAAATAATCAAATACAAAGTAGTCCGTTACAGTTTCTTGTAGATACAGTACCTGACAATGCATTTAAGGCGATGTCTAATAATTCATTAATGCTTCAAGTTATATTTTTTACAATATTTTTAGGAATTAGTATGCTTTTAATTGGAGAAGAAAAGTCAAAACCTCTAAAATCATTTTTTGATTCTTTAAATTTTGTTGTTTTAAAAATGGTTGATTTAATAATGAAAACTGCTCCTTATGCTGTATTTGCATTATTAGCTAGTGTAATTACTTCCTCAAATGACCCTGACCTTTTACTTGCTCTTTTAAAATATAGTGGAGTTGTATGCTTAGGTCTGTTTTTTATGATAATAGTTTATTCTATAGCTGTTTATTTTATAACAAATTCCAATCCCTTTGTTTTTTTAAAAAAAATCAGTCCAGCTCAACTTTTAGCATTTTCTACTAGTAGTAGTGCAGCTACATTACCATTAACAATGGATAGAGTTGAAAATCATATTGGAGTTGACAGAGAAGTGTCTAGTTTTGTTTTACCAGTTGGAGCCACTATTAATATGGATGGAACAAGTTTGTACCAAGCTGTAGCAGCTGTATTTATTGCTCAAGCATTAGAATTTGATTTGACATTAGCAGATCAGTTAACTATTGTGTTGACAGCTTTATTAGCATCTATAGGTAGTGCTGCTGTCCCTGGTGCAGGAATGGTAATGTTAGTTATTGTGTTAGAATCAATTGGTTTTCCTTCTGACAAATTAGCAATTGGTTTAGCTTTAATATTTGCAGTTGATAGACCTTTAGACATGTGCAGAACAGTTGTTAATGTTACAGGTGATGCTGCTGTTTCCATGATAGTTGGCAAATCGGTTGGTAAGTTTAAAGGCATAAAACAATAACATTGTTGCTTGATAACTTAAATAAAGATTGGAAAATTCATTTAAAAGAAGAGTTATATAAAGACTACTTTTTTAATCTAACTAATAGAGTTAAGCAAGAATATTCAAATTACACATGTTTTCCGCCAATTGATAATATTTTTGATTCCCTAAATTTTTGTTTGCTATCTAAATTAAAGGTTGTTATAATAGGACAGGACCCTTATCATCAAGAAAGTCTAGCTAATGGATTATCTTTTTCAGTTAGCAAAGATGTTAAAATACCATCATCTTTAAAAAATATATTTAAAGAATTAAACAGTGATATCAATAAGCCAATGCCTAATAATGGTGATCTCACCTATTTATCTAAACAAGGAGTTTTACTACTTAACAGTTGTTTGTCAGTTAGAATCAATTCACCTGGAAGTCATTACAACTTTGGTTGGGAAATATTTACTGATAAAATAATTTCAATTATCTCTAAGAAAAAAAATAATGTTGTTTTTTTACTATGGGGTAATAAGTCTATTTCAAAATCTAAATTGATAGACACAAATAAACATTTAATACTCACTTCTGGTCATCCATCACCACTTAGTGCTAATAGAGGATATTGGTTTGGAAATAGACATTTTAGCAAGACAAATGAATATTTAAAGAATAAAGGGTTAGAAAAAATTTATTGGTGATATTATTTACTAATTGAAATAGGATTAACTGCTTCTGTAGTTATATAAGCTTGAGGATTGTTTTTGTTTATAATTTTTAAAACTTTATTTAGTTTTTTTCTTGCTACAATACACCAGTAAATCTTTACAGCACCGTCTCTACCTTCTCCATTAATTACAGTAACTGCGTATCCGTTATCTCTTAATATATTTGCTAAATTATTAGATTCATTTGGAATAAAAACTTTAACAACCATACTGCCAACTCCAATTATATTTTCTAAGTAAGATCCAAGTATAGTTCCTGCAGCAAAACCAGCAGCATATCCTCCAATTAAAATAGGATCAGCCACATTTTGAATAACTTTCGATACAGCTATAATCCAAATAGCAGACTCAATCAATCCAATAAAAGCTGCGTGATATGGTTTGTTTCTTGAAACAAGTAAAGCTCTTAAAGTGCCTAAACTTTGGTCAGCAAGGCGAAGAATAAAAATAAATAAAGTTGATATTATAAGTCCGATAATTTATCTAAAGTTAAAAGTATTAATCTATTGATTGTTTTGTTTGGATTAAGACTGTAAGTGCCATTTTCTCTATTGGCCAATATTGCATTTAAAGAAATAGCATTATGGCCTAATATTTTTGACATCCCGTAAATAATAGCAGTTTCCATTTCAAGATTTGTAACCTTATCATTTGAAAAAGATATTTTCTTTATTTCACTAATAAAATTTTGGTTGGAAGTCTCTATTCTTATAGATCTTCCTTGGCTTCCGTAAAATCCATTACAAGTAACGGTAACTCCAGAAAAATCGGAAATAATCTCAAAATGTTCAAATAGGTCTTCTGAGCAATTAAAACACAATGGAAGAAGTTTTTGGTTATTAAATTTATAATCGTTGAGAAAATTGTCCGCATCATTGTAAGTATGGTCATTACTTATCTTATAATTATTTAAGAAACCATCAATATCAATTGCTTTAGAACTAATAAGTAAAGAATCAACAGGTATATCTTTTTGAATGGCTCCAGATGTACCTATTCTTATTAAGTTAAGCTTAGTTAGTTTAGGTTTAAGATTTCTAGTTTCAAAATCGATATTAACTAAACTATCCAATTCATTAAGTACAATATCAATATTTCCAGAACCTATTCCTGTAGATATTACAGAAATTCTTTTGTTTTTATAAACACCTGTTACTGTTTTAAATTCACGATTAGAAACTGAAAATTCGATAGAATGAAAATGTTTTGAAATTAACTCTACCCTTTGTGGATCTCCAACCAATATAATAGAATCAGATATATTATTGGGTTTTAATTTTAGATGATAAACACTACCATCTTCATTAAATATTAATTCAGATTCTTTTTGATTTAACATAGTTTAAATTTAGCCTCCAACTCTTTTAGTTTTAAAACCTTTTGAATGTAATATTTCCATGATTTTATCTCTATAATTTCCTTGAATTATAATGTAATTGTCTTTTAAACTACCACCAACACTCAGTTTCTTTTTAAGTTCTTTTGCAATATTTTTTACCTCACTATCATTAATTGTAAAACCCTCCAATATAGTTAATGCTTTCCCTTTTCTTTTTTCGTACTTACATATTATTGGGTCAATTTGCAATGAACTAACTTCATTTATTTCATAGTTTTTGTCTGTTAACTTATGATCAGGAAAATGTTTTTTAAGTTGATCTTTAAAATCCATTACTTTTTTAATAATCCTAATTCTACTAATCGTTGATTTAAAAATTCACCAGCGGTTATATCATCAAAAGACTTCGGGTTGTTTTCATCTATACAAGATTCTAGTACATCTAATTTCATATTACTTATTGGATGCATAAAAAATGGTATAGAGTATCTTGATTTTTTCATCAACTCTTTTGAAGGATTAATAACTCTATGTACTGTAGATTTTAGTTTGTTGTTAGTGTGTCTAGATAACATATCACCAACATTTATCATTAATTGATCTTTAGAAGCTATAGCATCAATCCATTCACCTTTATTGTTTTTTACTTGTAATCCCCTTCCTTGCGCGCCCATTAAAAGAGTGATTAAGTTAATATCTCCGTGAGCGGCAGCTCTTACTGCATCTTTTGGTTTTTCTAAAATGGGAGGGTAGTGAATAGGTCTTAATATAGAGTTTCCATTAACAATGTATTTGTCAAAATAAAACTCATCTAAATTTAAGTAAAGAGATAATGCTCTTAAAACATATTTTGAGGTTTTTTCTAATAACTTATAGGTTTGCTTACCAACAATATTAAATTCCTTATTTTCTGTAACTTCTACATTGGAAGGATACTCTTTTAAAAGTTTATCATCATTTTCGACATACTGACCAAAGTGCCAAAATTCTTTTAAATCACCATGTTTACTTCCTTTAGCGGATTCTTTACCAAAAGAAACGTAGCCCCTTTGACCAGAGATGCCAGGAATTTCGTATTTATTTTTTATTTCTTGTGGTAAATCAAAGAAAGATCTTATTTCTTTATATAGTTTTTCGTTAAAATTAGAATCCAAGAAATGACCATCAAGAGCTACAAAACCAATCTCTTCAAATGCTTTTCCAATTGATTCAACAAAATTGTTTTTCTTATTTATATCTGAAGACAAGAAATCTAGAAGATTTACACTAGGAATTTTATTTGTTTCCATATGAGTCAATTAAATTTATAATTATTTATTTAATAGTTAATAAAGTTAATAAACTTAATTAGTATTTGGCCTTATTAGAATTTAATATTTTATATTTTTAAAAAATATTTAATTTTTATGTTGTACGAAATAGGAAGCGTTAAAACTTTAAAACTGGTTGAATTATACACTGGTATGATGAAATCTAGACTTATAGAAGAAAAAATGTTAATTCTATTAAGACAAGGAAAAATATCAAAATGGTTTTCAGGTATTGGACAAGAAGCTATTTCAATAGGTCTTACACATGCATTAATTGAAGATGAGTATATTTTACCAATGCATAGAAATTTAGGTGTTTTTACTTCTAGAAACATCCCTTTATCTAAATTATTTAGTCAATGGCAAGGAAAAGCTTCTGGCTTTACAAAAGGAAGAGATCGTTCTTTTCATTTTGGAACAAAAGATTTTCACATCGTTGGCATGATTTCTCATCTAGGACCTCAAATGGGAGTTGCGGATGGAATTGCATTACATCAATTAATTAATAAAACCAATAAAATTACCGCTGTTTTTACTGGTGACGGTGGAACCAGTGAAGGAGACTTTCATGAAGCTTTAAATGTTGCTTCAGTATGGAATCTACCAGTACTTTTTTGTATTGAAAATAATGGATATGGTTTATCTACTTCCACGAAAGAACAATACAATTGTAAAAACTTAGCAGATAAGGGAGTAGGATATGGGATGGAGTCTCATATTATTGATGGAAATAATATTATTGAAGTTTATCGTAAAATAGAAAAGATAGCGAAAGACATAAGAAAAAACCCTAGACCAGTTCTTATAGAATTTAAAACATTTAGAATAAGAGGTCATGAGGAAGCTAGTGGAGTTAAATATGTTCCCAAAGAACTAATAGATACATGGGCTAAAAAAGATCCTATTTCTAACTTTGAAGATTATTTAACAGGTAATGATATAATTAATCTTGAGCATATTAAAACAATTAAAGATTCTTTAAATCTTGAGATTAATGAAAATTTAGAGTTAGCATATAAAGAACCTTATCCTGAAACTGATATCGAATTACAACTTTCCGATGTTTTTAAAAAGTTTGATTTTGTTGAATCAATTGCTTCGGCTAAATCTAACCATTTGAGATTAGTTGATGCAATTTCAGAGGGGTTAGATGAAGCCATGAAAAAAAATAATTCACTGGTTATAATGGGTCAGGATATTGCAGAGTACGGAGGTGTATTTAAAATTACGGAGGGTTTTGTTGAAAAATATGGAAAAGATAGAGTTAGAAACACTCCTATATGTGAATCTTCAATAATTGAAATTGCAATGGGTTTATCTATTTGTGATACAAAATCTATAGTGGAGCTACAATTTGGAGATTTTATAACCTCTGGTTTTAATCCTGTAGTTAATTATCTAGCTAAATCTTATTATAGATGGGGACAAAATGCTGATGTTGTATTAAGAATGCCTTGTGGAGCTGGAGTAGGGGCAGGACCTTTTCATTCACAAACAAATGAAGCTTGGTTCACTAAAACTCCTGGTCTTAAAGTTGTATATCCTGCATTTCCTGCTGATGCAAAAGGTTTATTAATCTCTTCAATCGAAGATCCAAATCCAGTTTTATTTTTTGAGCACAAAGCTTTGTACAGAAGTGTGAGACAAGATGTTCCAGAGGGATATTACAACCTGCCACTAGGAAAAGCTTGTCATTTGACTCAAGGAAATGATTTGACAATAATTACTTACGGTGCACCAGTACACAAAGCACTTGAAGTAATAAAAAACATAGATACACATACTTTTGACTTAATTGATTTAAGGTCTTTATGTCCTCTTGATAAAGATGCAATAATAAATTCAGTCAAAAAGACTGGGAAGGCCATAATACTACAAGAGGATTCTATGTTTGGAGGTTTAGCTTCTGAGATATCATCAATTATAATGGAGAGTTGTTTTGAGTATTTAGATGCACCAGTTATAAGAGTTGCTAGTTTAGATACACCCATTCCTTTTGAAAAAAGTTTAGAAGACCAATACTTACCCTACGACAGGTTTGAAGTAGAATTAAAAAAACTGCTCAATTATTAAAAAACCATATGTTTCAAGATAAACAGATTCTAATTGATTTATCTAAAATGAAAATGCCATTTGGAAAATACAAGGGAAGATATTTAATTGACTTACCTGAACATTATATAATTTGGTATAAAAATAAAGGATTCCCATCAGGAAAGCTAGGGAAACAACTTGAACTTGTTTTCGAGCTTCAATTAAACGGTCTTGAAGATATCGTTAGAGAAATAAAAAAAAGGTACTAAAACAAATTATATTTTTTGTATTTTTTTTGAAATTTGAGAAACCTCGTCTAAAACTCTTAATAAATTACCTGACCATATTTTTTCAATTTCTACTTCACTATAACCTCTTTTTACTAGCTCTAATGTTACATTAAAAGTTTCTGAAGCGTCTTCCCATCCATCAATTCCACCACCACCATCAAAATCACTACTAATTCCAACATGATTTATTCCTATTAAACCAACTAAGTAATCAATATGATCAACAAAATCAGACACATCTACTTTGTTTTTACTATTTGGTTTAGATTTTTCAGAATTTAAGTAAGATTTAAATGCAACAGTTTGCACAACACCACCATTTTCTTTTATCCATCCTAATTGTTCATCATCTAGATTTCTACTGTGGTTGCATAATTTTCTGGCAGAAGAATGAGATGCAATAACTGGTGCTTTACTTATTTTAATCATTTGTCTAATTGCTTCTTTAGATGGATGTGAAATATCTATCATCATTCCTATCCTATTCATTTCTTTAATTACTTCAACCCCCAAATCACTAAGTCCGTTATGTAAATAAACTCCATCTTCCTCTCCAGTGTTGCTATCACATAATTGGCTATGTCCGTTATGAGAAAGTGACATGTAACGAGCACCTCTATTATAGAACTTCTCAACATTTGTAATATCGAGCCCAATTGGGTATCCGTTTTCAATTCCAATCATTGCAACTTTTTTTCCACTACTATGAATTTTTCTAACATCATTAGAGTTAAGCGCTAATCCAATTTTATCACTCGAGTAGGTGTTGACTAAATTGTGAATAGCATCAAATTTTGATATTGCGTTTTCATAAGCTTTTTCATACCCTTTAGTGTTTAATTCCCCTTGACCGGTATATACTATGAACCAAGCAACATCTAGACCTCCAATTTCCATCTTAGGTATATTACATTGAGTGTCTATATTATTAGAATAATTAATAGACTCTGTAAAATTTTTAATATCTATATCACAGTGTGTGTCCAGAGTTATTATATTTTTATGTATAATTTTTGCTTTTTTTAAAAGATTATTATTATCATTTTTTACTTTTAATAGATATATAGATATAATAGAAACAATTAAAATAGCTGCTTTGAAATATAAGTTCATAAGTAATTTATTTGTTATAAAAATATAAAATAATTAATGTTTTATAGTTGAAAAACTAACTAAAGTTGGTATTTTTGCCCACCAACATTTTTCAAATGATAATTACCCTAAACGAGAAAGAAGAAAGAAAAGCGGACAAAAGTCTCTATAGTTATCAAAAAGGAGCAATCAGTAAAATTTTTGATAGTTTTGAAAATTCAAGAGAAGACTATCATTTGTTGTACCAATTACCAACAGGTGGTGGTAAGACTGTTATTTTTTCAGAAATTGTTAGACAATACCTTTCAAATCATAATAAAAAGGTATTAGTAATGACCCATAGAATTGAGTTGTGTAAGCAAACTTCAAAAGTATTATCTGAATTTGGAGTTGAAAACAAAGTGATAGATAGTAAAGCTAACTTAGACGATCAATCAAAGTATACCTGCTTTGTAGCCATGGTTGAAACACTTAACAATAGGTTAAACGATGATAAACTAGATATTTCAGGTATTGGATTAGTGATTATTGATGAAGCTCATTATAACTCGTTTACAAAATTATTTAAATTTTTTAGTAATTCTTTTATATTAGGGGTAACTGCTACACCGCTGAGCTCTAACATAGAGCTCCCAATGACAGATAATTATGATGAATTGATAGTAGGGGAGTCCATTCAAGATTTAATAAAGAATGAATTTTTAGCAAGTGCTAACATGTATTCATTTAATGTAGGACTTACTTCACTGGTTATTGGAGCAAACGGAGACTATACAGTAAAATCATCAGAGGATTTATACACTAACAATGATATGTTATCTAAACTGCTAGTTTCCTATGAAGAAAAATGTAAAGGCTTAAAAACATTAATATTTAATAATGGTATTAATACATCATTATACGTGTATGAATCTTTTAAACAAGCAGGTTTGCCAATTATGCATTTGGATAATACGGCAAGCAAAAAACAGCGTGCATATATATTAGATTGGTTTAAGCATACTCCAGGAGCGATTTTGTCTTCAGTAAGTATATTGACAACTGGTTTTGATGAGCCTACAGTAGAATCTATCATTTTGAATAGAGCAACGAAGTCATTGACATTGTATTATCAGATGATTGGTCGTGGCTCTCGTATTTTAAAAGATAAAAGTGAATTTGATGTTATCGATTTGGGAAATAATTTTCTCCGATTTGGACCTTGGGGCGCAGATTTAGATTGGCAAAAGATATTTAGAAATCCAGATACATTTCTTGACAATCTTCTGGAAGACGAAGAAATAGAAAGTTTCTTTAAGTATGAAATGCCTGAGAAGCTAAGAGCAAAGTTTAGCAAGTCAAAAGATGTCTATTTTGATGTAAAAGCAGCATATGTAGATGTTTTGAGATCGGATGCGCAATCAAAAGAAGTTTTGGCTAGATCTATGGATCAACACACACATATAATTATCGAAAATAGTGAAGATGTTTATGATGCTTTAGAACTTGTAGATTTACTTAATGAGGATATTAATTTTCGACTTAAACAATATACAAAATGTATAAGTAAGAGTACTTACAGCTTTTTGTCTTGGTTGAAAACTGATTATCGAACGAGATTGAAATCTCATTTACGTAAAAATTTTAATACTTTATTTGAAGATGTTCATGGTCATCCGCCAGTAGAGGAAGAGTAGGGTATTCATGGTGGGCTAATTTTTGAAAGATAGGAAAATATGTATTAATAGATTTTTGATCTATTATTTAATTATTGTAATATCATTGGCGTAATTAATTTTATAGCCATTTTTACACACACCTTCTATCATATAAACATATACACCTGGTATACAATCATTGCCTTGAAACTTGCCATTCCAAAACGGATCTCTTTCTTTTGTTTCATAAATTCTATTACCCCATCTATCAAAAATCATAAGCTTTTCGAAAGTTACAACTTCAGAAAATGGTTGAAATATGTCATTAATACCATCATCGTTAGGAGAAAATATATTCGGTATATAAGTCTTACAATTTTTAGTTCTACAAATTTCTTCAGACTCTAGTTCTATATGTAATGTATATTCATAATTACATTCGTTTTCTATTTCTACTAAAAATGTATAAGTGCCAGGGTTGGAAAATATTCCCAAATTATGCGTTATAGAATCTCCTTCGCATATTTTATACGACTCGTACACTTTCTCAGTTTCTAGTAGTATAAGGTTAGTATTTATTAAGCTGTCACATCCATATGACGTTGATAAAGTATCTACATAGATCCCTGGAAAAATATATAAACTCTCTCCTATATATAGTGTATCACCGTTACACAAATAAACCTCTTGATTAATCTCAGGATTATCGTAAAATTTTAAACTTGTATAGACTATACTGTCACATCCATATAATGTGGATAGAGTATCTACATAGATTCCTGGATTGCTATATATACTACCTCCTACTTGAACTGCATCTCCATTACACAAATAAATTTCCTGATTAATCTCAGGGTTATCGTAGAATTTTAAATCGGTATATACGATACTGTCACATCCACTAATACTTTGTAAAATATCAATATAATTTCCAGCTAGCGTGTAATTGTTGCTTCCCACTAACAATGAGTCATCATTACACAAATAAATTTCTTGTGTTAATTCAACTAGATCCAAAACTTGTACATCCAATTTAACTATACTATCACATCCAGCAACGCTTTCCAAAGTATCAATATAAATACCTGTGTTAAAATAAAAATTATCTCCTACTGTTATCGAATCGCCAAAACATAATAATTCCGAATATTCAATATTTGGTAAATTCACTAATTCAACTTCTCCAAAACAATTAGCAGTTTGTCCACTATTGTCCATTACTTCAAAAGTATATGTTCCTTCATTTAGGTTATCGAATAAACTAATATTTTGAAATTGTCCACCATTAATCGAGAAACTATACTGAGGAATTCCACCCAAAGGAATTACATTGATAGAGCCATTAATTATATCAACACAATCAAAGGGCATAGATGAAGTCTCGCAGGATAGACATTCAATAATAGATGGATCAATTACGAAATATAGTGTACTATCAAATCCAGTAATAGGATTTGAAATTATCAATTCGTAGGCCCCTTCAGAAAGCATATCAAACACATTTGATTCTTGAAATAATTGTCCAGGAAAAAGTTCAAAGAGATAATTATTTGTACCATTTATAATATCAATAATCATGTATCCATCATTATTTCCAATACAACTGGGGCTAACTGTTTCTATTTCAATTTCTAAACAAGAGCCATTTAACTGACTTGGGTTTATACTTGTCCCAATACCCTGACCTTGAGGAGCCAAAATCATTGGCACTCCACATTCATCTACAATATCATTTATAGTATTGTTATCTAGTAAATCATTATATGTTAAGTCTTCATTGCCCTCAATTGCATCTGGACAAAAATCATTATCTGAATCTAAATCGAGGTAATCTGGTATTCCATCTTCGTCAAAATCATTATTACAAACTAAACCAAATATTTGGCCATTAATATAAGTGGGGCCGAATATCTCTTGGTTAATAGTAATTGTATTAGATGTGATGGTATTCCAAGTTACGTTATTTAACTGGGGATCTCCGGGTCGGATTATTAACTCTTCAAGTGTAGAATCTGTAAACCTTTTACCCAAGATAAGAATTTGACCATCAATACTAATTTTCAATCTAAAAATAGGATCTCCAAATTCTCCATTAATTTGCCAAATATTAGAATTGCCACTTTGACCATGCATAGTTCCGTCAGAGCCAAATATCATATCAGAATGACTTGGTGTAGAAGCATTTGCTTGGAATTGGAATTGATCAATAACTAGATCAACATCGTTAACACTTATTGCAAAGCTATTATCTAAAGCATATAAATCGATAAAAACTCCAGTAGTAGCTGGAGAAAAAACAAATGTAGTTGACAGACCATTAGAAGATTGAAAAGATTCTTCAATAAGTTCTTGACATTCGTACAAGTCCAAAATTCCATCATTATCTGCGTCAGAATCTAATCCATTTATTATACCATCTTGGTCACAATCACCGGATGGAGAAGGATCAGTACATTGCGCATGCAATTCGCTAAAAGCTAAACTAGATAATACGAATAAAGAAATGTAAAATTTTATCAGCATTAGATAAATAGATTTCAAAAATTATTTTTTGGTCTGCTGAAATTACGTTTTGAAGAAAAGCAAAACAAAAATATTGATCTCCGAAAATACAAATTATAACTTTAGAAATAAAAGATAAGCTACGATGTATAATCTTGGGGAATTGTATTGTGCATTAAACAAACCAATATTTCAAGTAGGGATATTTTAGAAAGTTTACTGTTTGTTTAGTATAAGTTAGGCGGTTTTAGTTTTGGTGAAGGTTATTTTCCAATACAAAACCGAGTAAAGATACTCTCCAATAAATCATCAGTATGTATCTCCCCAGTGATCTCACCTAGGAAATGTAACGCCTGCCTAATATCCATAGCTACAAAATCTCCAGTTATACCAGACTGCAAACCATGGAGCACAGCGGCAAGACTTTCGTAGGACTTATGTAAGGCATCATAATGACGCGTATTACTCACTATGGTCTGATCCATCAGTTCTGGATGATCTATGACTGTATGATATAGATGTTCCTTGAGCGCTTCTATATTCATCTTATTAAGAGCAGAAGTAGTGATGATGTTTTTGGCAGAGATGAGTCCTTCTTTATAATATTCCTCTGGCTTGGTGTATGGATTGAGATCCATTTTATTAAGAATAATTACAAAGCGTGTTCCTATAATTTTGAATGTATCTATATCACTCCAAACCATCTCAGGCGTCGTATCAGATATATCTACTACATGTAGTGCGACCGTACTCTTTTGTATCTCAGACATTGCCTTATCTACTCCAATAGATTCTATACTGTCTTGTGCTTTTCTAATACCTGCCGTATCTACAAAACGGAAGTTAATGCCATCAATATTTAGAGACTCTTCTATAGTGTCTCTAGTCGTACCGGCGATATCACTGACGATAGCTCTTTCTTCGTTGAGTAAGGCATTGAGTAGGGTAGACTTCCCTGCATTAGGTCTGCCCGCGATAACAGTGGCAACACCGTTTTTAATCACATTACCTAAGTGAAATGAATCTATCAACTTCTTGAGTACAACTTGTATCTTTTCTACCAGTTTTTCCAATCTTTCTCTATCTGCAAACTCTACGTCTTCTTCACCGAAATCAAGCTCCAGTTCTATCAAAGCTGCAAAATCTATTAGCTCTTGACGCAATTCCTTGATTTCATCAGAGAATCCTCCACGCATCTGCTTCATTGCGATGTCGTGACTACTTGCTGAGTCGGAGGCTATAAGGTCCGCTACTGCTTCGGCTTGGCTAAGATCCATCTGACCATTGAGAAATGCTCTAAGGGTAAATTCTCCACGATTGGCAGATCTAACACCCTTACGGAGGAATAAATGAATGATCTGCTCTATGATATAATTAGATCCATGACAGCTGATCTCCACTACATTTTCTTTAGTATACGACCTAGGTCTTCGAAATATAGTGACAAGCACTTCGTCTAACACCTTGCCTTCCTCATCTTTGATCTTTCCAAAATGTACAGTATAGCCCTCCACTTGAGATAGGTCTTTACCGTGAAATACTTTATCTACTACTTCAATAGCTTTAGGCCCAGATAGTCTGATGACACCAATAGCTCCAGCACCTGGTGGAGTAGATAGGGCAATGATAGTGTCGGTAAGGTCGTGTGTCATGATATATCTTATAGAACAGCAACAAAGGTAATGATGATTAGTTTGTGATGGGTTCTCTAGCGAATATTTATAAACTGGATCATAATTAGTCGAAAGATTTAATAATTGCCTCAGTCAATGGTTTTAATTGAAGACTAGATCCATGTAATAGCGAGTATATCACAATATATTGTTCAATTTTGTACACAAATAAAATAGCAAACAAAGAGAATATTAATTATGACTAGTCAATATGAATTTTCACTCCCCTCATTCTCCAGAGGCTATCATGTAATTACTGATTTGGTAATGAAGCAATTAGATGATCTTCCGGATGTCGGAATATTGAACTTATTCATCAAACATACTTCTGCAGCCGTCACCATTAATGAAAGTGCTGACCCTGATGTACTATCTGATTTCGAATCTATATTTAACCATATTATTCCAGAAAATTTGCCTTTTCTCAAGCATACTATGGAAGGAACTGATGATATGCCAGCACATATCAAGGCGGCTATCATTGGCTGTAGTATCCAGATTCCTATAACTAATGGTCGGCTCAACCTTGGTACATGGCAAGGAATCTACCTCTGTGAATTTCGAAATCTTGGCGGAGCTAGGAAGTTGGTGGCCACAGTGATTAGTTGACTATAATAATCAATTCTTAAAGTATAATCAGTAATTTACAATACAAAAATAAAGTCCCCTATGAAAACAGATTCATAGGGGACTTTTATACTTTATGGAATTCTAAGATTACTTCTGCAATCCAGGATCTCTTTCCAAAAACTCATTATACAACAATGTATGTCTACTCTCCATCGGTACATCTCTACCTGAAATATACAGATGACTGATAGTTGTTTTCGGCTCAAAAGGATCTCCATCTGATACGAATAGATTCGCTACCTTACCTTCATCGAGGCTACCTAACATATCGGCGACACCAAATATTTCAGCAGGTGTCAATGTCACAGCTCTTAGTGCTGCTTCTGTACCCATGCCATAAGCTGCAGCAAATCCTGCATTGAATGGTAGATTACGTACGTTTTCAGTCTCTCTAGTTCTGATCGCAACTTTCACCCCTGCTTCGAGCATTTTTCCTGGATTTTTGTAGATCACATCATATCTATCAGACGATCTTCCTGGAAGCCCAAGTACTGGTCCGCAGATAACTGGAAGTCTAGCTTCCGCGATTTTATCCGCTACTTTCCAACCATCTCGTACACCCATAAGTGCAGCGTCAATTCCTTTTTCTTTAATCCATTTTAAAGCTGAAAGAATATCGTTTTCTTTATTGACCTCTACCAAAAGTTTCGCTTCTCCTCTTACAACAGGTAAGAGCGCATCCATTTGTGGGTTGTAATCATTACGCTTTTGATTGCCAGCGGCTGCAGCACTATCTATTTTTGCATAGAGCATTGCTTTATCCCAGATGTCATTGATTTTTTTATTCGCTTTTTCTGCATCTTTCTTTATGTCTTCTTCAGAGCGACGATCCCATCTTCCTCTTTTACCAGAGCTTGGAAAATTCATAATTACACCTTGATATCCTGCAGACATTTGTTCAGGAGTATAACCAATAAGATTAATCAATGCTGAAGTACCTGGGAATACTCCACCTGCTGGCATAGCCAATACAGTGGTCACTCCATTGACTCTAGTCACTGGTATACTTACGGAATTAGGGTTTACGGCTGTGAGTGCTTTCATATGTGGTATGAAATCTCCCAACTCGTTATAATCATTAGTTAGTGATACCGCGCCGATCTCTGATAGACCGAGTCTTGTGCCACCATCGATCATGCCGGGATAGACGTGCTTTCCTGTACAATCAACAGTCGTAGCTGTAGTACTGGATAAGTTATTGCCAATTGCCATGATCTTACCATTTTTGATATGTAGATCAGCTACTTTATCACCGGCACTTACAGTATGTAGTGTGCCACCTTTGAGGATGACTTCAACTGTTTTTGCCTTTGTTACCATCTGTGCGTTGAGAGTAATACTAGCTACTAGCAAGAGGGCTATATATATTATTTTATTTTTCATTATATATTATTTGTAGTTAGTGATTAGTGTTGGTGAGAATGGTTGTGTGTCTCTCCTAAGAAAAGCTCAGTAAACACATCTTGCATGCACTTATCTTCGTGGCCTTCCATATCTTCCATAAATAAAGAAATAGATTCTTCGGGATTGATATCTATTCTCATATCATCAGGTTGAGTATTGATATCAAATCTCACTATTCCATCTATTATTGTCTTTTGGTTTATCGCATAAATAGATAATGGGTGATGACTAAATATAGCAATGTCACCATCTTTACCTACTTCTATTGATCCTACTCGATTATCTATTCCAAGTTGCTTTGCAGGGTTTATCGTTATTAGTCTTAGTGCTTCATTATCAGTAAGCCCACCATATTTTTGAGTTTTAGCTGCTTCATGATATAGATGTCGAATAAGTCCTGCATCATCAGAATTGATAGAAGTTACAACACCATTTTTAGTAAGGATGGCTGCATTGTATGCTGTCGAGTAATACACTTCAAATTTGTATGCCCACCAATCAGAAAATACTGATGCACCAGCACCAAATGCAGCCAATTCAGGTGCTACTTTAAATCCTTCGTTTACGTGTTGGAAACATATTTTACTTACACCATAATCTTCTAGTACACTCATCAGCATGAGGATCTCATCTGCTCTGTACGAGTGACAGTGTATGATGATTTCTCCATTCATAATGTCCACAAGAGTCTCCATTCTAAGGCTATATTCGGGTAGTTCTTTCAGTTGGCCAGAGTTATAATCTGCCCAATCTCTTTTATATACAAGAGCATCTGCAAACGCTTTACGAAATACTTGTTCCATCCCCATACGTGTACGTGGAGTAATATTATTTCTTTCTCCATGTACTCTCATTGGATTCTCTCCCAGGGCAAACTTGATAGTACGTGGCGCTCCTTGCATTTTCATGTCTTCAGGATCGATGACTCCGAATCTATGCTTAAGGGTTTCGCATTGTCCACCGATGGCATTAGCAGATCCATGCATAGCGTGAGATACTGTTGTTCCTCCTGCTATTGCTCTATAGATACCTATGTCATAAGGATTAACACAGTCACCAGTAAATACTTCTGCAGTCACAGGGTTAGTAGCTTCATTTACTACAGAAATACCTATATGCGAGTGTGCATCTACTATGCCTGGCATTACAAATTGACCAGTAGCATCGACTGTGGTCAAACCATCTTTAGTGGATAGATTTTTACCTATCTTTTTGATTTTACCATTCTGAATGAGAACGTCAGTATTTTCTTGGACGCCATCTGTGATGGTTATTACTGTACCGTTTTTGATAAGTATAGAGCCTGTCTCTTGAGCGGATAATGATACCGCCAAGAATAGACTCACTATTAGATTTATATATTTCATTATATTTTTTTTGTGTTTGTAATTCCTCATATATTTTTCGCTTCAGTAATTTTCACTTAAATATCTCGCGTTTGGATGTTGGATTTTTATTTTCTTTAGCGTGGATTTCTACTTCCTTCTAATGGAAACGAACCAAATTGGCCAGCTTTCACCATTCCTTTCATAGCATTCTCCGCTATCTCCAGATCATATGATAATTCCATTTGAAAGCCATCATAATCTATAGATAGATCGAAAGTCAAATTGCTACCATTCAGAGAGACAGCAGTCGCTTCTTCAAAATCTTCTGGCGAATCGGCAGAACTTACTTCAATAGTTAATTCATCAACATCAGCAGTAATCTTGATTACACCACTTTGAGTCTGTCCGGGAATTTCAATGCTGTATTTCCATTCTCCTGCAAGAGCGGCTCCAGCACCTTTTTCTATATCACCTTTCTTTTCATCTTTCTTTTTCATCTCATTCATTTGACCATCTACAAATACGTATCTAATGGCAGATTTTTCTTCGAAGTATGGCTTATCTGTGATTACTAGGTTAGCTAATTTCCCTTTTTCTATAGTTCCAGCTATTTTACTGATCCCGAGCTGATCTGCAGCATTAGTAGTAAGTGCAGCGAGAGCAGCAGATTCTGATAATCCTGCATCCATCATACGCTTTAAATTTTTGCGGATGTCACCTGGCTTGGTAGAGATTCCGGTAAACGCAAATTTGATTCCTTTCTTCTCCATCATTGCGGCTTGCCCTTCATAATCTTTGATAGACTCTTTCTTACGCTCTTCTCTTGCCATTTCCTCTTTTTTGTTAGCTTTTTCTAGTAGAGATAATTTGGCTTCTTCCTTTTTCTTCTTTTTCTCTTTCTTAGCCTTGGTATTGACAGCTTTCTCCTTCTCCTCTTCTGTCATTTTAGACTCGTCTTTCTCCTCTTTTTTCTCTTCTTTGATAGCCTTTGGTAGATTCATGGACAATACAAGGGGATATCTTCCTGCAGTTATTTTGCTAGCCATAGGCCAACCTTGTTCTACATCAGCTAGAACTAGGTTAAATCCCAGTTCTTTTTGTAGAGCAATAACTCTACTTACGTCCAATGCGTTTTTTGCTATGAAGTAGACAGGTAGTTGCTTATTTACTACGGGTATGAATGCTTCTATCGCTGGCTCAGATTGCGCCCTACGCATACCAACTGGATTCATATTGTACTTGCTGCTGTATTCGCTAGTAACTGCTGCATTACGGTATATATCACGGTACTTGGCCATTACGCCTATAGTCGTTCCTGGAGCTACTCGATTAGCAGATTTTAGTTGAGAGAACATACTAGCTTCTTTCTTGATTACAAGTTGAGCAGATTCGCCTTCTCCTAATGAGAATATGGCGCCCATTCCTGGCAACATACGACCTTGAGGTACTATATGAGCGATTCCGTATCCTTGGTCTCTGAGTTTTTTTACAGAACTCTCCTTAGATGAGTAGTCGTCATATACTGAGTGCTCTGGAGTGATGCCGGCTACAGTATTAGGAGGATTCCCTGGGTCCTTTACATTTGGTCTTTCTTCTTTTTCTTTCTTTTTGAGGCCTACTTGAGATAGGGCATCTATAAATCCTGCATAGATGTACATACTGTCCATATCTATAATCTGAGCGTCATATGGGGCTATAATATTAGCACCAACTTGTTCAATCAATCCATCTCGTAGAAGTACAGATCCAAAAGTAGTTTGTCCTGGATGTGATATAATATGGGCATTAGTCAATAAATAAGTGGCTGTAACTTCCTTGGGCACGTTGCTGTTTTGAGCACTTATCTGTGTTGTCCAACCAGAGATTAGTGTAATAGCGATCAAGAATAGACCTTGTAAGGCATAGTGGTTGTTTATCATTTTTCAATTTTGGTTTAAAAATAAGTAAGTTAGAGCATGTCAATATAAGAATTTGTACTTGTATTTTATTGGTAAGTATAATTACCGCTATAAAAATATGGGCAATGGGATAGTGTTGCGCTTTTAATGCTTTCCATATTTTGGAGGCAGTAAACTTTTATTAGGCTAAGGGATAAAAGAATTAAACCAGCTGTCAAAAAATGTAATCATCGGCAAGTTCCCATGGATTCCATCTATGGAGATCCATAGAGAATGTAATTTTACTTAATAAATTTCGACTTTCTGATTTGTATATATCAGATATTTTTTGGGATACTATTAGAGGTAAATGAAAAGCAAAAAGGCCATCCCCAATCTCTATCATAACACCCCCACTGTAAAATACTTCTCCTTTTAATGGATCGGCAGAAAAAGATTTCGTTCGAGCATATCCTGCGTCAAAAAATAATTTCAATGGAAGTTTAGCTTGCCCAAAGGGTAAATGTGTTTTTAAGTTTATTGCCATAGCAAAATCATTACTTTGACCTATTCTACCATTAGCACTTCCAAGCGCATCTTTGAATCCTCCTCCATGATATCCTATTTGACGATATGCTCTCTTGCTTTGCCCTTGTCTATCGAAGTAGTAATCATTATAACTGTAGTCAGTAAAACCTTGGTTAAGTAGTGCGATACTTCCTTGTGCTAATAGATTATTGTAAGACGATGATTGCCTTTGACTGTTCATTAAAAATTTTGCAGCGAATAATCTAATATCAAGTTTTCGATGCTTACCAAACAAAAATCCATGTCTATAATCTAGACTCAACTTAAGGTAATCTTGAGAATCTAAAAAGCTGCCAGCATGATATTGATTATACTCAAGTTCGACTTCTAATTCGTTGGGTTGCAGCTTATCAAAATTATACCTATTATGAGTTAGTCTCGTTATATTCTGAGTAAATCTATCCATTTCTAAATAGGAAATATCTGTTCCGGTCCACAGCTGCCTTAGACTAGTTTTGCTGTACAATTTGCTAGCAGAGTTATGATAGTGATGTAATGTGATACAAGGATCTATTCTAATATATCGTAGTTGGATGTTTGCATCTTCATTATTCGCAATCGAAAAAGATTTTATCCCCAACCGATATTGAATTTTTCTGATCTTGTCAGATTTAAATTTTGTGTCATAACTGATCCAACTCTGTCCAACCAATTGACCACTATCAAATCCATAAAACGGTGTGATATTCCATTTCAAATTTTTTGCAGGAAAAGTAGAGTTATACATACTTAATCCGAGCATGATACCATCATAAGAGTTATATCCAATTAATGGACTAAGATAAATGTCTTTTTTGCCTGGAGAATCAAATCCTGTAAATATTCTAATACCGATTCCTGGCCTTGGATATCTATTATTTTCTGGATTGATATCTAAGCTGGTTTGATCTGGATCAAGAATTGCAGATTTAATATTTTTGTATTTTTCGAGTATTAAATCTTGTTGAGAAGGGTTTACATTCTCTCTTTCGGTGGTGCCATCTTCATATGTAATAAGCAGCGGCATCATTATTTCTGACTTCCCTTTATTAGTTATGGTTATTGTGCCACCAGCTACCTTTGAGATACTCGCATCTACTGCATGGCCAGCTAGTATATCATTGTAGCCACTCAGATTGATTTTTGATTCTCTCTCTATATGAGAGAGAAGATCTTTATATATTGGATGCTTAAATTTCCATTCGGTATAGAAGCTTCTTAATATCTCACGTACTTTATTAAAGCCTAAAAGTGACTCTGTGTGCGCAATCAAAGTGGATCCTATCTGATATGCATTAAGGCCATAATTAATAGTACTTAACTCTGCGACAGGCGTAGTCAAAGGCTGATGCAAATGTCTACAAATCTGCCCTTCAGTGAAGTGTCTGAGAATTGGCTTATCACTACCCAAAAGAAATGATGGAAGTTTATTATTTTGATAGTTATCACCCTCATGATAGTGGGCAATATACTTCTGTTCAAGGAACGAAGTAAGCCCTTCATCAAAGTAACTTTCATCTCGCTCATTGGACCCTATAGCAGCATAAAACCATGCGTGTCCTACTTCATGTGCTATGTAATATTCTAAGGCATCCGAAGCCCTTACATTTTTAATTATTTTGATAGAAGGATACTCCATAGCGCCAACTAATCCGCTGTCTTCGCCCTGTACTATAGAGAGAGTAGAATAGGGATAATCACCCATGTAGTCTGCCATGTAGATTAATACTTGCTTCGTATATAGCATTGCTTCTGGCCATATAGTATCATCTGGTTTTCTGTATATTTTTACATGTACTATTTGATTGTTATTAAGTGTTACTTTTTCTTCTTCTATTATGAAATCTGGAGATGCAAACCAAGCGTAGTCATGTGCATTCTCTAGGCGTGTTTCTTTGTATTGGTAGTCATTATTAGTATATTGCTTAGTCTCATATCCGCTGTGGGCTATTGTATTTCCTTTGGGGGCACTGAGGGTTACCTCATAGTTGGCAAATTCGCTATAAAACTCTCCCATTGATAGATATGGAAAAGTATGCCATCCATTGCGGTCATATACCGCAGGCTTAGGATACCAAGCTACCATATTGTATAAGTTATTTGACTTTCCTAATCTTGCGAAGTAGTTTGGTATTTTTAGCTCGTAATAAAATATTAAACATATTTCTTCGCCTGGCGGTACGCCTCCTTTTATTGGTACATGCGCGATTTCCTTTTGATCATCCAAATAGATAAGTTGTAATTCGCCCTCTTCGGAGGATAGTGCTACTGTGATTTCTTGATATCCTCCAAGTTCACCGTCGTCAGCAAAGTAATAATCAGTCATCCCCATTTTAATTGCTTGATCTGCAAATGAAGATGTCTTATTACTAAATGCGTTGGCCCAAAGGTGGAAGTATATACGATCTAATGTGTCAGGTGAGTTGTTGAAGTATTGAATCCCACACTCCGCCTTGATAATATGTGTACTAGTGTCTAGCTGTGCATTGATTTTATATTCTACATGCTGTTGCCAATAATCAGATTGTGCAGAAATAAATGATGAGCACAATAAAAGAATTAATATATATATTGACTTGGTCATCGTAAAGTTTCAATTTTTGAATGATGCGAAGTTAATTTATTTCTATTATCCATAGCACCACAAATATAATGAGACTTACCTAATTTATTTTATTGAGCATGCTATGCTATTTTCTATTCAAATATATCACGATAAGTAGATTCGTAAGACTGGTGATACTATATATAATGATGAAGAAATACCTAATGTAAAATCTTACTAGAATTCAGTATTGTAGAAAGTAAGACTAAAGAATATTAGATGATTATCGGACAATAATAAACTTGTCTATAGAAATCACTCCACCACCAACTATCGAAATATAGTAGAGGCCTGAAGGTAATTGTTTGATGTTGATTACTTCATCATAGATGGCAGAAGTCAATATCTTACCATGAGTATTTGCAATATTATATCTTTGACCAATATACTTTTCATCGATTCTAATTTCTATTGAAGTCGGATTAGGATAAACGGATAAATTCAGGGAAGATATTTCTTTAACTTCTGTATTGATATCATTATTAGTCTGAGGAGAATAGAAATCTAACACTTCAAATTCACCTACGCCGTTCGGTCTTCTACCAAAACTCACATCTGTATTTTGCTCTCCAAATTCTATATAATCTAATAGAGCAAAATTATTGTCTGTATTATCATAGATTCCTATTTGCTCTCCGCTTTTTTGTAGTTTGAAGTTGGCATGTGTATCGCCTTGGCTACCATCTTCATCTGCCCAAATCACGAGATAATCGTCAGGCGATAATATGATATTTGGTAGCTGCCATTTATTCGGATTCTCAGAGTTGTCAGATAGATAATAGTTTGAGAGTTGAATGTCCACATTGTCAGCATTGTAAAGTTCTATCCAGTCGTCATACTCTCCATTATTATCGGTTACAGCCATGCTATTACTCGCCATTAATTCATTTATGACAAGATTTGGTGTGGGGAAGAATCCAGTATTAATTTCTGTATTTCCACAACTAGGGAAATTTCTACTTTGATTGCTACTATCCGTCACCTTGATATAATACTGTAAAAATCCAGGAGCGTTAATCGCTATAGTAGCTAAGTAGTGACCATCATCATTAAGTGCCATATTCGATTCGTTCCATTCTGCAGAATCGATTGAGTAGTGGAGTATTACGGATTCTATTCCTAGGTCGTCGATCATGTCTGTATAAATTTGAACATCACTTTCAGTATGAACTATTTTGAGGCTGGTCATAATAGGTACGATGTCGTAATCGTCGAGTTGCTCTAGTGCTTTACTTTTTCTTTTAGTGATAAATGATTTAAGACCATATTTTACATGGGCATCATCAAAGTCATCAAAACTATTGCTGAAGTCTGTAATACTCCAATTATAATCTTCTGTTGCATAAGTATCAGGGATTCGAAATGGGGTAGTCATGCTACTGACATCATCTAATACTGGGTCTAATACGCTGTTATTAAAGTAGGATTGTATGAGTTGATCAACATAGTAAGTATACTTTGCACGATACTCAGGTAAAGTGAGCATTTGCTCGTATAATGGTCTGTCACTTCCCAGTCTATTTGCGTATTGATAGATGTCGACACTCGCCCAGTCGATCCCAAACCAATCTATACCAAACGTATTATCAGTATCATATGGAAGCCAATGGAATTTACCAGTATTCAGATCTTCGTATAAGTAGAAATTATTTTGATTGATAACTCCATCCCAGTTAGAGGTAAGCATATCTATCGCCATTGCCTTGAGTACACTATTTACATCAAGGACTTCTTCTATTTTACATTGAAAATTATTTGTGACAGACGAATTAAGTCTCCAAATAAAATCTGCCAATCCACTATAATCATCTTCCACTGTATTGGTTTTGAGATCATATGCACGGCGTCCACTATTGGTAAACTTATAAGACTCAGGATCGCTATTAATATAATTTAAATTCGCTGGCCATAGGCATTTAAATAGGTTGCCATCCGTATTTTCAAATCTTTTTTTAATAAACTCCTCATCTATATGTTCTACATTAAGATAGAGACCTCGGTATTCATCATTGATATGTAGCCTTACATGATTGACTCTAGCTGCTGGAATTTCAGCATCAGCAAAAAAATCCCAAGCTAACTTAGCTCGGACAATGGATGGATCGTTATGCTCACCATTTAGATTAAGTTTCTCTAACCCTTTAAATTTTTTTTCTGGTTCGAAAGAGTTGAAAGATATTTTAAATGATTTTTTATCCGCTAACCTGCTCGTATTGCCTCTTAATCGTAGGCCTATATTATTGATAGTATCTTTGGTATCTCCCTTGGTAATTATACACATAGCGCGATACTCATGATTACTTCTTACATTTGTGGGTAGCAACATTGTATCTAGCGAATCCTGAGATAGATAGACTTCGATCTTTGGCACGATAGTCTGATCAAAGAGATATCCATCATCAGGTCTAACCTGCTGAGCATTAAGTGAATACTGTACTATGCAGAGCAATAAAAATAATCTTATGTATTTACACATATACTCAAATATAATATAGAATTATTGGGTCGACAGTATAATTTAATAATAATTATACTGTTTTAGAAATGTATAATTTTTGGTGTTTAATCACATAATACATAGCATCATACAATACTGATTTTGGATTCAATATAATTTTAACATCAAACGAATCTATTTTATCTAAACCTGTTGATTTTAAAAATGGTATTCTCAGTTATGAATATGGCTTTTCTGTAAAAAATAATAGAGTTAAATATTTAGTGGATTATGTCAACGAAGGCAGGTCTAAAGACAAGAAAATAGATATCTAACATGCTAGCAATCAAAAATTCACTTACATAAAAACTTAAAATAAAATTATACTACAAGTCGATAGGAAAAATATTGTGCAGACGTTGATAATCAAAAAATATATCAAATTAATCGTTTTTAATCAATGAGTTAAATATAAATAGTCTAAAATAAAAATAGCAGCCATGAATTGTGGCTGCTATTTTTGTAATTATTTCATTTTGTATAATTTATAAAAATAATATTATTCTTCTGTTGCTTCTGGTGAATCTTCCAACTGATCAAAAACACCTCCAAGATCAAACCACTCCATATTACCTGCAATTTTTCCGTCCTCATTATATTCTAAAACGGCGTAATATTTTGTTTGAGTTGACTTACCTGTTTCTTTATGTACCGAACTCCAAGTTCCATAAACTCGAACACCACCATTAGGTACGAATTCTTCATCAACACTAGGATAATATAGTCTATCTTTAAAACTAAAACTGTCAAAACTTGCATGCCATTCTTGCATTCCGCTTCTCCATTGTTCCTTTGATAATGAATCTGTAGTATTCGCTGGAG